>VFQQ010000429.1_pt1 | contig 85344 bp, 156 predicted proteins | sample 3512341 | NCBI WGS metagenome assembly VFQQ01 (sample SAMN10412373, study PRJNA504923) | tailings metagenome | isolation source: Relicate 2 Philex TSF1 revegetated site | place: Philippines: Tuba, Benguet | collected 2017-08-29 | reverse complement strand
TTTTGCACAAGCAGACACGAGCGGCAGCACAGCCGCATCAAGGCATCAAGCACGGCTGCCATCCAGCTGTCTGCGTCCTGCCATCCCTGGCATCCCAATGGCCAGCTGACCGACTCACCGCGTCGCAGTGCTCCTGCATCACACTCTCCCGCACCTTGCCGCGGAATGCCCCCTCGTTGGCCTGCAGAAAGATGCAAATTTGTCAGCGCTTTCAAGAGTGATTTGCAGTGCGCTTGTCCAACCAACCGAGACTTATGTACCAACACGCGTCCTGCGGGCCAGCCCAATCCCGGCACCTGAGCAGCCCACACACTTTTGAGCTCCCGTCCCCTGCCCTGCCTGCATTAGCTTGTACATCGCCTCCCGCTCGTCCGCCCCCAGGGCGTCCAGCGCAGGCAGCCACTCGCCCGCCACCAGCTGCGTGTCATGGTCAACCACTGCAGTGGGCAGGGCAGTGCTCATGCGGGTGGGTGCGTGCAGAGATCCTGATCGCCAGTGCAGCGGGCGGAGCAGCAGCGTCCGCAAGGAAAACACAGCGCGCTGCAAAGACGGGCGGCCTCACTGAAGCCGAAACCTTTGCCCTATATCAACAATGTGCCTGCTGCAGTGATGCATCTTCGCTCACTTCCCTCAACACCACCGCAAAAACGCCCAGCAAGCCACGCACCCTCATGGATGGCACCCAGCGCGGTGCGGCAGCCAGCCAGCACGCGCTCCCTGCCCAGCTTCACCCCCGTCTCCTGGCAGGCCACCTCCAGCAGGGCGTCTGCCAGGGGCGGCAGCTGCGGGCTCGTGCGCGTCAGCAGGTCCTGGCAAAGGTGAAGTGGTTTGGGATGGTGAGGTGTGAGCAAGCAGGGTGGAGTGATGGGTAGAGTTGAGGTTGTGCGAGGCAGGTATGGCGGGCGGGCGGGTGAATCTGGGCTCTGAGCCCACCTGTATCGCGGCGCACAGCTGCCACACTTGTGCTGTGGCACACAGCTGCCCACCTGGATCGCGGCGCACAGCTCCCCCATTTCTCGGAAGAAGATGTCGTTGGCCTCCCGGTTGCGCAGCTTCAGCACCACGCTAGCCGCAGGCACGTGCGGGAACACGGGCAGGCTCTCCGACAGGCCTGCATGGGCGTGGCGAGGGGAGGAGTTGACCAGGCACGGGTTGGTCATTGCTGGCTGAGCAAACGCCGCGACGAGGCATGGGGTTCCCAATTGGGCAGGTAGGGCATGTTGCACTGCAATCCAGCGCCGCTGGAAAACACGACGGCCAAAACTACAGCATTCACACACCTGCCAGTATCTCGCACACGCGGTGCAGCGCCACCGCGGTCGCTGGCCCCGGTGGCAGCAGCAGTAGGCGGCGCATCCAGCGGCGCAGCGGGAGCTGGGAGCCCTGAGGGAAGCAGGTTGGGGGTGCAGGAGCGGTGGAAGTTTGACACGCACAGTTAGTTGCGGTTGAGGTAAGCTCTTGGCCAGGTCAGCAGCCCAGCTGGCAGTAGTGCAGCGGTGAGGGAGTTGCCGGCGTCCCGCTCCCCAATCAACACCTTCATGCCCACCCACCTGAGGCAGCAGGTAGTCGAGCAGGCAGGGCTGCCCCCGCGCCTTGTGCAGCCCCAGGTTGAGCGCGGTGCAGTAGTACAGGGGGCGGGGGCGGTCCCGCGTGCTGGCCCGGATCTGTGGGCAGCAAGCAGAAGATGCGGGGTGGTGAGGCATTTTGGTTGGGACCTACTGCATGGGCTCAACAAGGGAGGCAGCAGCTCAGCCCATCCATGCTGCTGGGACGTGCTGCCCGCCCGGCTCACGACGTTGAAGTGTGTGGAGGCATCCAGTCCCAGCATGGACGAACCAGGCGCTGCAACACCACGTTCCAAAGCGGCACACATCAGCAAGTATGAGAGCAGGCTCACGACGTTGAAGTGTGTGGAGGCGTCGAGGCCCAGCATGGAGCGCACGCGCGTCAGCAGGCCCTCCAGCCAGTCTGCAGGCATGACATGGAGTGCACACGTGTCAGCAGGCACGCAGAGCAAGCCGACAGGGGAAGCATGCACCTGGCGCACCGCCACATGTCCTGCTGCATTGGGCTGAAGCAAAACACCACGCAACATCGCAGCATAGCTGCAGACAGCCCGCTGCAGCCCGCTGCGCGGCTGCCGCTCCGCTGTGCCGTGACACCACGCCTGCTTTGCTAGCAACGTTGCACCCCCCAAAGCCCACCCGGGTCGCTGTAGCGCTCCACCACCCCCACTTGCGAGCGGAAGACGGCGGCCACGCGCTGCTCCCACTCGCGCTCAAACGTGCTCTCGCTCAGCCGGCGGTCGCCCGAGCCGGAGGCCGCTGGAGGCACGTGCAGGAACAGCGGCGGCGCCAGGCCGCCTGGGGGAGCAGGGCGAGGGCATGGGCATTTGGCGAGTGATGCGAGCGCAGGCTTCCAGTAAACAGCGTGCAGGTGCACGCGCATCGACCAGGCCATCTGTAAAACCATGCAGCAGTGATGCAGTTTGGGCAGGCCTTGGCAGCAGTCCCAGAACCACGAAAGCGCTACTCACCCTCGTGCAGGCGGGCATAAACTGCATCCTCAGTCAGCCCCTCCATCACTGTCACCGTGCCCAGGTCCACGCTCACTTCAAGCACCGTGTAGCCGCCCACCTGCGGTCGACAGGGAATCGGGGAGGCGGATTGGATTGGCAGTGATGCGAAATGCGCTTGGCAACCCAGTTTCCAAAACATGCACACTTGCATGCGGGCAGGTATGCACGTTGGCAGGCACCCAGCGCAGCAGGCGCACAGTGCAGCGCGCTTGCCTGCGGCACCAGCGCCAGCAGCGGCGGCGCCGCGTCAAACAGCAGGTCTGTCTCTTCGTCAACCAGGCCGTGAAGCAGGTGGGGCGAGGCAGGGGTGACCTGCAGGGGTGGTGGTGCAGAAAAGACAATTGGAGTGCCCAGATGCAAGTTGCAAGTGGCGATCACAGCACGTAGGTAGTACGTGGAGACGTGTGGGTACTGTGCACGCTCACACTGCGAAAACACACAGCCATATCGAGTCAACATGACGCAGGCTTGCTGCAACTGGATGTATCCCGCAAGGCTGGCCCACACAAACGCACCACTTGCGCGATGTAGCGGTCCTTCTGCTTCTTGTGGGCCAGGCCGTACGAGTAGTTCTCGGGCGCCTGTGGCACAGGAAGAAGAGGGGGGTCCAGGGAAGCCTTCAAACCTTCATACATTCATGCAAAGCTTGCGGTGCCGGCTGCGCTGCTGGTGAGCTGTGAAAGGACGCCGCACAGGCAGCCGGCACACATGCCTGCACCGCATGCTGCTGGCTGCCACGGCACTACACGTGCACTCGAGTACACAGCAGCCCGCACCTCCTCGCACACTGCCACGCTGAGCCCCGCATCGACTAAGTCGTGGACCGTGCGCCGCAGGTTCTGAGGGTGCGGACGAGGGGAGTGGGAGAGCAGATTGAATTGCGGGGGCTCCTAAAATGTGGAGCCGTGCTTGGCGGCATTCAGAGCAGGCTGCCTTCTGCGGCACAGGGGCACTCCCGCCGCCACCTGGCGCCCCACCTGCTTTGGGCAGCCAGCGCGCGGCGGGTTTCCGCTGCCCATGGGGTTGAGACCCGCATGCTGCACCAGCAGCACAGCATCTATGCCGACTGCCTCGTAAAACTCGCCCACCTGCAGACAGATGAGAAGGCAGTGCAACTGCGGTGGCAAGGGGGCTAGGAAATGGACGACAGAATGGAGGGCGAGTGGGCTAACTGGCCTCACCAGCAAAGTGTTGACGGAGCGTCAATCTGCAGCCGGCCCTCAGCGGCAGCAGCAGCATGATGCAGCACACACGACCGCAATGCACATGCACTCGGCCCTTGCGCCTGAACTCCGCAAGGTTGGCTCCTCACCCGGACCAGGGCCACCGCCTTGGGATGCTGCTTCTTCACTTTGACGTAGTAGCTGTACAGCGGTGGCCGCCCCTTGCGGCTGCCCGGCCCGCGGCGCCGTGCGGCAGCGGCGGCGGCAGGGCCTTCGCTATCCGAGGCAGCCGCTGCATCTGCCTCTGCTGGGGGCGGCAGGCCCAAAACCTGCGTGCGGCACAGCAGGCATAGGAAGTGTGGACCAGGGATAACCAGGGTAGGAGCCTTACTACCAGCTAGTGTGTGAGCATGATGCAGGCTTGCAGTTCATACAACCAGCTGCAAAACATCGAGCAAGGTACTGCAGGCGGGCATTCGACGAGGACAGGCACCTGCGTGACGTCAAGGTGGGGAACTAGCTTGCTGGCTGTCGCCTTGTCCACAGTGTTCAGCACCTGCTCCCAGTACTCAGCCACATCCTGCGCCGGCATGTGTGTGTGCAAAGGGGCTGCCATGAGCCCCCTGGTGCACTTGGGATGCAGCAACTCGGCGGCAGCGGCGGCAGCGGCAGTGGCGGCAGCGGCGGCGGCACGATTGCGGCTGGGCTGCTGCGCCCCAGGGGCCCACCTTGCTGACCCTGTCCCTGAAGGGAGTTGCTGCAGCTGCCTTGGAGGCGGCGCAGCGCACGGAGAGCACAGGAAGCGCCGCGAAAGCCGGGCGCGCCAGGCGGGCCGAGAGGGCCGCCGCCCGGCCGCCCCACATGACGCGAGGTCGACTCTGGTGTATACGAAGCTGGCGATCACGCCGATGGCTGCCGCATCTGGACTCCCGACTGCTGACTGGGTGCCAGGCAGGCAGGCTGGGCCAACCGCAGGGGCTCCCTTGCAGCCTACACACTAAAAGCAGGATTCACCATCCTCAGAGGTTGCGCTAGAGAGCCTGTGGGTGTCCTGCAAGCCGCCCGGGCAGCGCTCGGAGCCCAGGAGGTCTCGGCGGCTGGCCTGCCCGTCCAATTGCAGTGTTTGAGGGCCTTAAGGGCAGCACATCATTGCAGCAGCGCCCTTTGCTTGGTGCTCGCGCCCTGGCGGCAGCCGCCGCTGCTGCCGCTGGGCCCGCTGCTGCCGCCCAGTACGGTCAGCTGATTTACACAAGTTGGATCGCCGGCCAGCATGGCGCACCCTGCCACGCTGGACAGCCTGGAGCCGGACGCGTTTGCCGCGGTGTGCGCCCACTTGCGGCACCGGGAGGTCGCCGCTCTGGCCGCCTCGTGCGCTGCGCTGCGCCATGCTGTGGCCACCAACGACCGGCTGTGGGCTTCGCTGTACCAGCGCCAGTTTCCCCAGCCCTGGGCGCGCCTCACGCAGCGCCAGGTGGTGCGGCAGGGGCCGCAGAATGGCGGCGGGGGCGTTGCACCAGGCGCCTGGCGGCAGACTTTCCTTAGGACGCACGACGCATGCCACCAGGTGAGAGGCAGAGGTGGGGCAGCCAGTGGGGCGGGGAGACTGAACCTGTCTTGCGCCTTGATGCTGGCTTGCTCATTGAACTTGACCCTTTGTCTACCGAGGCTCTCAAGCTGGCTTCAACTGCATCTTCCTGCCTCCCCACATCCATTGATGCACCCCCACCCCTTGGTGGCGTGCAGCTGACGAGCACAGACCCGCACTGCCGAGAGTGGGCCACAGATGCATCCGCGGTGCACTTGGCAGCCATCCATGGCAGCGGAGACAGGGTGCGCCTGGCTTTACTGCGCTGGCTTCCCTCTCTGCGAGGACGGGGGTTGCTGGACTTTTACCTTGTGTGCATGGCACATGTTGGCCTCCATGCCTGCTGCATTGGGCAGATCAGGCCGCCATGGCTTAGCCAACTGTCAACCATCGCCTCCATCCCCTGCCCACATGCAGCGGCTCACGCTCACGGCGCAGGGCAGTGGTGTGGAACTGCGCTGTGCACCTGAGCTCTCACCAGACAAGTCGTTCCAGCTGTGAGGCGCCAGCTGTTGTGTTGCACTGTTGCAGAGCCGCGAGCTCTGTGTGCTGGGCCTGTACACTGCGCAAGCTGTCTGCAGAGCATGGCAGTGTGCTGGTGTTGCAGGCATGTGAGGTGTGCACAGCGGGCAAAAAGGTTCGCGCCCCAAGTATCCTCTGAGGGCCAGCCGCCTGTCTACCCTGCTGCGCCGTTGCTGCAGGTATGGTCACACGGCCCGTGTGTCGTCCGCGGCGGTGCTGCACCCGGCAGGCTTCAGTGCAGCAGCAGTGCAGCGCCTGGGCGTGGTCACTGGGTCGCACGACCAAACCATCAGGTGTGAAGGGCAGCAGATGGTTCTACAACGCTGACGGACGCTGGTGCATGCTGTGCTGCACCGTGGTGTGACCAACACCAAAGCTGATACAATCCCGCAGGTCGATTGTGTAGCATGTGGTGGCAGCAGAGCCGGATGGGCATGCCCGTGTGGTGTCTGTTCTGCACTGCGTGCCTCGTTCAGAGCCTGCCATCGCCTTGCTGATCCTGCCGATGCCTGCCCTCAGCTGATCCATGCAGGCTGTGGGCCGGCAACTTCGACCGCGACAGCTGGGAGTTCCGCAGCCAGCCGCTCAGCCTGCTGACGCCGCTGCGCACGCTGCGGGGGCACCAGGAAGCGGTGACCGCCCTGCAGCTCATGACATCAAGCACAGGTGCGGCTGGGGAGAGTGTTTCTTGCTTCTGACTGGGGAGAGTGTTTCTTGTTTCAGACTGCATGGTCTGCTTGGCGGGAAGTGTCAGGGCCCCTTTGCGCGGCACTTGGGGTAGTCAGGCTGGTAATAGTGTTGTGGCATTGGGCTGCGCTTCATGGCTTTGTGAAATTGCAATCGCTACCTGCCCAACCCGTGTCGTTGCCTAATGGTTCTCATGCCGCAGGCGTGACCATTGCGGCCACAGGCTCTAAGGACCGCACTGTGCGGCTGTGGGGCCTGGCCCCGCTGGTGCCCTCTCCCGTGCAGAAGCCAGGCATTGCCACGCTGCGCGGCCACGGCGCTCCAATCACCTGCTTGGCCATGGCTGGCGGCAGCTTGGATGGCAGTGAACCCAGCAGCAGCAGTGCTAGCAGCAGCAGTAGCAGTGCAACAAGCGGCAGCTGGCTGCTCAGCGGCAGCCTGGATGCGCGAGTGAAGCAGTGGGACGCCTTCCACGGCAGCTGTGTGGGCACAGCCAAGTGCGGCATGCCCATTGCAGCCTGCCAGCCCGTGACGGCCGCGCCAGAGCTGCAGCCGCACACCCTGCTGGTGTCAGGTGGCACCCAGGTGCAGCTGCTGGACCTTCGCTGCCTGCGGCCGGTGGCAGGTGTGGCGGTGCCAGCCGAGCGCGGCGAGGCAGTGCACTGCTTCAGCCAGTGGGGCTGGGACCTTGCTGTGGGGTCTAGCGATGGTGCCAGAGTATTTGACATGCGGCAGCTGCCCTCCCTGGGAAGCAGCAGCAGCAGCATTGCAGCAGCAGGCGGCGTGACGGCAGGACCCGGGCGGGCTGCCTCCGAGCGCCTGCGGCTAGTGGGCCATGCGCGGCCGGTGAGTGGGAGGGCAGCCCAGGCAGTGGCAGTGGTGACGCAATCCCGTTTGCTGGGCCGGCTGGCTGTGAGTGCAGGGGGCGTGCAGTTTGGACGCTGCCTTGCGTGGGTCTGTTGTGGTCCCTCAGCTCAGAGTGAGCTCAGCTCCCAAGTTTTTGCTTGTTTTCCATTGCAGGTGACCTCCATTAATGTGGACCGTCACAAGGTGGTGACGGCCACCGATCGGTACGGTCCTGCGCCAGTGCGGGTGAGGAGCGGGTGGGGAGGGTAAGCTCTGCTGCCGGGCAGTCGGTGCTCTGGCAGGGTGCCGATGTTGATGTCGAGGCATGCCTGCGGAAACACTGACGGCAAACAGGAATGAATGGAAGCGGTTGTGCCTCAGCTAAGCGCCATGCAGTGTCCAGCCTTCCGCACGCCTGCCTGTCTGCCCCTGGCACTGATCGCAGGTGTGGTGTGGGGACACAGGCGAGCCACTGGCTGAGCTGGACAGCTGCCTGCCTAGCACGGCAACTGGCGGGCAGGGAGCAGATGCGGAGCAGGGCGGCATCGCAGAACAGCCAGCAGGTGCAGCCTCAGCAGGAGCGGGCGATGGCGGGGATGAGGAGGGTGGCAGCCCAGCGGCGCCCCGCCACCCACCCCACCAGTACCACCGTGGCTGGGAGGGGGTGACGGCCCTGGCGTGCCGGGGAGCGCTGCTGGTCAGCGGCAGCAGCGAGGGCAGTGTGGTGGAGCGAGACTTCAGCCGAGGCGGCCTGCCGGAGCTGGAGGCGGGAGAGGCGTGGGCCGGCGGCGCTGAGGCGGCTCTGGCCGGCAAGTTTTGGCAGCGGGCCTCGCTGGGATGAAGGTTGAGGTGCGCATGTAGAATGTTCGGCAACCGCATGCGTTCGTCTGCACATAGGTGCTGCACAGTCGCAAAGCACATATGGGTTAGATCTGTGCAACGATCGGATATGCTGGCATGTCGACAAAGCCCAGGCGAGCATCGAGTGAAGGAGAGCCTGCTGCCACCTTTGCGACGGCTGCCGCCGCCGCTGCCAGGTGGACAGCGGGATGTGCCGGCGATCGTCCCATCGCACTTGCAAGCGCGTCCAAACGTGTCAGAAGCTTGCACGCCTGCATTCCAAGCGCGTCCCCAGCTGGCTTGCGCGCCCCCCGTCCAAGCGCTTCCTTCCTCTCTTGCAGGCGCCGAAACAGCCGGCTTGCGCACTTTGCACTCGCATGACGGTGCTGCAGCGGCTGGGGAAGTCGCTCTCCCTGCAGCGAGACGGCAGCAAGCCGCGCCTGCTCAAACAGCTCACCACAGCCGATGCCGCTGTCGATCGAGCACCTCTGAGGTCCGCTCGATGCCCTGTCTTGTGTGGCCTGCCTGCAAGGCCGCCAGGCCTCCCCCGCGATCGGTCACACGCGGCGGCCGCTACCGCTTCAGCCACACATGTGGGCTCCGCAGCCTCTGCTTTGCCATGACCCATCCCTCGCTACATCACTCCCCTGCAGCAAGCACGACTTGGAGGATCTGGTGCTGCCGCCCATGGGAGCAGCTGCCGCGGCCCCCGGCGGCGGCCACCCGCGCGACGGCGGGGATGCGGGGTGCATGGTCCGCTACCTGTCCCGTGATTCGATCAAGGCGGAGCATGTGGTGGAGCTCACGCAGAGCGTCAGGTGAAATTGGATGTCGAATGGTATCAGACCGATGTGCTGCGAGGGTGGCAGCCGCCCTCACTGGCCTACCTGGCGCTTGTCGCTTGTGCACCTACCGCCGCCGCGGGTAGGTGCACGACGAGTCGTCCGGTGCCCCCAGCAGCCCCAAGCAGCCTGTGCACGCAACCTGGTGACATGGCTGGAACCAACTTATGCAGAACAATGCCCCCTTCATGCCATTCGTTGCCCCACCGCAGCATCCAGCTGGAGCGCGTCAGCAGCAGCCGGCGGGTGGTGGAGGCCGCCAAGCGCACGCTGCAGAAGGAGGCGGAGGAGGTGCGCACCGCTGCTGCTGCTGCTGCTGCTTGGGTCACACGCAGCATCCCGCTCGGAGCATCTTGCTGCCCAAGTGTAGCTGCTGACCATTGAGGGCTTGGGAGGTTCCCCTGTATAGGGGATGCCTAGGAAGCTGCTGGGCTAGGGCTGCGATTGGCAGATGCTGTGAAAGCTGCTGGCACCAAGGAACCGCCGCCGCAATCCAAACCGTTAACGCTTACGAGCCTCAGAGCCTCAACTTGTGCTGCCACTGCCGCTGCCGCAGGTGCACCACCTGCCACGCATCCCATCAGCAGACCTGCTGCCCACGGTGAGCTACTGCCGCACCGCTCTGCTGATGCCTGGCTTAGTATGTGAAGGAGGGCTCCTGCGTTCAGGAACAGTTGCATGGCTCAGCAGACAGTGGTCCATAGTACGACGTGACCTGACTAACAAGCAGAGACCACACTGCTCCGCATTCCTTCCCTTCCTACAGCTAGAGCGTGTGGTGTCATGCCGGCGGTGGTGACTGTTGCCACCGAGTGAGCCTGCGCCCTATCAGCAGCCCTAACTGGGGCCATCTACCTGTCGTTGCCCAGCCGGCTGCCTGGCTGCGACTCCGCCCAACAAACATTCAAGCCACAAACAACGCAATGCTTTGCTTCACACAGCCGCGTCCGTGGCTACATCCAACCCACCGTCGTCAGCTTGCCTCATGCACCCCTTGCCCAGTTTTGTGCCCACGGCTGCTCAGTTCAAGTTTTATGAAGTCAGTGCTATGTGTGTGCTGAGGTGTGAATTATCTTGACCCGAAACCCCGGCAGCAGTCCCAGTCTGCTGCTTGTTGTTCCGTCCTTTGCTCTGCTCCCAGCAGCGCCGTTCCTCTGCCTCTGGATCCCTCTCAGAATCATTGTTCCGCATGGCATTTACTTACAGCTGTAATGCAGGTTTCTGGAGGTGATCACACAGCAAATGCAGCAACTCAGAGGCAGATGTGAACTAATACATGGTCCGTTATCGTTGGTGTGCATCACGATGATAGATTGGGTTCTGTTTGGATCGCTAGCAAGTCAGGTGAACTCGTCTATCAGCTGCCGCAGCGCGTGGTTGGGCCGGCATATCGACGTGTCCAGCGGTTCGCCTGTCAGCGGTGAGCAGCTGTTGCTGGCCAGCCATGCTTCGGCCGCATGCCGCTCGTAGCTGTGCCCGTCTGCGAGTGGAGGCAAGCAGAAGGGTGTGTGTGCAGCCGAGGCGCAGCTTTAGCAGCCGGCGGACGAATCCAGGTGCACAACAGCGGCAACACGTTGGCAGACATCCCATCTGAGTTCAGATGAAATGCATTCGCAAGCTCCCTTGGCTTCGCAAGCATCAAAACGCTGTTCAAAAGCTGCAATGTATCCCACCTGAGAGGATCACGGGGTCGGCCAGCATGCCGCCGGTCAACGGGCAGCTCAGCAGCGCCCGCAGCTGCGCCGGGAAGCGCTCCCACTCCCGCTGCTGCTCTTGGTGCTGCTGCTGCTGCTGCTGCTCCTGCTTGGGTGGCGGCGGTGGCAGCTCAATCTGCTGCTGCCCCTGCTGCCCCTGCTGCTGCCCTTGCAGCTGCCCTTGCTGCGGCTGCTCCTCCAGCCACAGCGCCGGCGGGAGTGGGGGCGGGGGAGGCGCAGCCACCGGCGGCGCCACCAGAGGCACATCTGGTGTGGCGACCGCGCTGCTGCCGGCGCTGCCCGAGTACATGCCAGGCAGCAGGTGGGCCAGCAGGTCTTGCAGCTCTTCCTCGGGCTCCTCTGTAGGGCTGCCGCCCGGTGCTGCCGCTGCCGCCGCCGCTGCCGCTGCTGCTGCTGCTGCTGCCGATGGTGGCCCCAGACCTGCCGCCGCTGGCGGGGTGTGGAATGCCGGCTCCAATGGCTGCAGCTGTGGGCTCTGCCCTGCCGGCGCCTGTGCATCCCCCGCTTGCTGCTGCTGCTGCTGGCTGCTGCCTGCCTGCTGGTCCTGCTGCTCAGGCGCCGCTGCACCAGAGCCTGCGGGTTCGCCCGCCTGCCCCTTCTTCTTCTTCTTCTTCTTCTTCTTCTTCTTTGCACCGCCCGCCTCAGCCGCTGCCCCCGCCTGCCGCTCCTCCGGCTGCTGCTGCTGCTGCTCATCCTGCCGCTGCTGCTCCGCCTGCTGCGCCGCATCAGCCTCTGCTGCCGCCGCCGCCGCCACCCGCTCAGCGGCCTCCCGCTCAGCAGCCTCCCGCTCAGCTGCCGCCCGCTGCTTCTGCTTCTGCCGCTTGGCGGCCTTCTTGGCCTGGGCCGCCGCCTGCTTCTGCTCAGCTTCCTCCTCCTCAGCCATCAGCGCCGCAAACGCCGCCTCCGCCTCTTTCTGCAGAGGGGGGCAAGCATAGGGTGGGCTGGAGGGCTGAGCGCCACACTGCTGCTGCTTGCCCTTGTTCATCTCTTGCTGTGCAGTCAGGTGACCGCCATTGCATGAGTTCACATCCAGGCCAATCAATATTATCCCATGGCCTCACCGCTTTCCGCTCCAGCGCCGCACTCTCCAGGCGGGCCTGCCTGCCCACCATGTCCCAGGCCGCCTGCGCACGCTGCCGCAGCATGCGCAGCGCATCAGGCAGGTCCTCAGGGTCCAGCTTGGAAATAAACATCTCCGAGCCTGAGAGCAGCGCTTCGCAGCAGCGAGCGCTGGTGGGGGTGTCCTGCACGAAAAGGCAGGGGCGGGTGGAGGACTTCAAAGATTGGGAACACGGTTAGCAAGAGAGGCGGGAGCCCAAACTTGGCACAACCACGGCAGGCACTGCAACGACAGCAGCAGCAGCAGCCGTAAGCACTCGCACACTTGCCTGCTTGATCAGGGCATCAATCAGCGCGACAGCTGCCTCCATCGCCTTGGCTTGGAACTGCGGCAGCAGGCGATCGGAAAATAATGGGAGAGGTGGGGGGCATGCATGGGGCAGAGGGAGCGGAGACAAGAAAGGAGCAAGAGCATGGAGCAGGCAGCACAGCAGGCATGGAGCACGCAGCACAGCGGGCCTGGGCCGCAGCACCGCAGGCCTGAGAAGGCGCCACAGCAGCACCAGCATGGATTGGCCCGCACCTCGAGCATCTCTATCCGCGTTTCCCGAAAAAGGCGCATGGGCTGCGAGCGGACGGGAGGATGAGGGCGGCTCAGGGGCGCTGCTGCCGCTCTGCAGCTGCTGATGAGGCCAGCCGGGGCAGACAGGTGCTGCCGTTGCCAGCTTGGCACGCGCAACCAGCTGGATCCTGCCCTGCTGCACTCACATCGTCGCCAGGCACTTTGGTGCACAGCGCTTGCAGCTCGGGTGGCAGCTCCCGGCCGGCAGAGTCGTACGTCGTCTTCATGTACCTGCCAGGTCAGCGAGCAAACAAGGAGCAGGTTGCGACATGGGCTGGGATGCTTGCACGACAGCAGCTGCCGGCACACCGGCCCTTCCCTCCATGCCCATGTGCTCACGTGGCAGTCAGGCGCAGCACCCCGCCAGCAGTCTTGAACACGCCCTTGCTAAGCATCTCGTCCTCGCATGCGGGCGCACACCTGCAGCGAAAACACAGAGAGGTATCGGCAGCATGCACCAACTGCAAGGCTGCCGGCGGGTGCCCGCAACACAGGAGAAGCATGCGTTCACAAGCTGCTGCTGCTGCTGCTGCTGCTGCTGCTGCTGCTGCTGCTGCTGCTGCTGCTGCGTAGATTGCAAGCTTTTCCAGCCTGCACGCCACAGCTACTAGGCAGACTGTGCTCAGCCTGGTGTGCACAACAACCACCAGACCGGCCGGCTGGCGCTCACCTCACAAGCGTCTCCAGCGTCTGCAGCCAGGGGCGGCTCACGCCCTTGCCATGCCAGCTGAGGTCGCTGGCTAGGTACTGCTGGCCCGCACGCTGCAGGGTCGCCAGCCACGCTGCACAAGCAAGCGATGGTTTGAGGGCCACACGGACGTGAGCGGACGCAGCAGCGCATTTGCCTCAACTGCAGCAGCGGCATGCCAGCACACTTGCCGCGCTGGTCTGCTTGCTCTACTGCCCCTGCCCATACACCAATGATGCTTGCTGCCCCTGCGCTGCATACCTGGGCTGGAAGCAAGCGCCTCCACCACACCCTGGTCATGCTTTGCGGCACCAGCCAGCAGGATGAGCGCGCCGTTCAGCAGTGAGTGTGTCGACTTGGCCTGCAACGCAGTAGCAGCGTCCAAAACGTGGGTGCAGGCATGAAATTGGCCGCCCCAGCTGGGCTCCATTGCCTGTGCACAGTTTCGTGCTGCTGTCATCGCATGGTGCAGCCAAGAAAAGTGGCGACTGTGGCTTTCGCAGGTGCAGGGCGGCACAGAAGCACAAGTGCAATGCCAGGTGTGCGGCAGACGCTGTGAGAAACACAGCCGGCCAGTAACATCAGCTGTGCGGACCTGCGCGCTCATGTTGTCTGGGTTGGGACCATCGCCAAGGTACGCCACAACGCCCCACTGCAGTAACAAGGCAGGGTGGCTCCTCAGCAGCGTGCGTGGCAAAAAGCGCAGGACATCACATCTGCTCAGCAACCCCAGCGGGCTGCAGGGCATGCAGGCAATCTGAAGCACAGTCAGGCACAAAGACGTACGGTCACATCTCCTGGGCTTGCGTGAGCTGGCGCGAGACGCTGAGCACTGCAGAAATGCTGCCTTGCTAGACCCGCAAAACCACGCCCACAGCCGCAACAGCGCCAACACCAGGGCTTGCCTGCACAAGGCGCATCAGGCCGGAGGCGAGCGAGCAGTCCTGCTCTTCAAACGCGTCTTGCAGCCCGCGAATCACACTGGGCGCAAACATTGCCTCGAACCGGTCCCCATTGATGACTGAAGAGGAGGGTAGGGAGCCGGGCAGCAGGTCTGACGATGAGCAGCCACCGGGGGGTAATTGGGGCAGTGCGCATGGGGCAGGGAGCGGGCAGCAGAAACCCAGGTATACGACTGCACATGTAGGGCTGGGGGCTGTTGCAACGAAATGTGACAGCCCACCCACCCCACGCGGCACAGGCGTGCAGCAGTGCACCACAGCATGCATGCATGAGCATGGCTGCTCACGCTGGGGGTTTGTGGAGGCTTCGATCAGTGAAGCCAGCAGCGAGATGCCATTCCGCATGAGCGACGTCGCGCGCCAATGCTGGTTCTGCCGCGCTGCGCTCTGCAGCGCAGGCAGGCAGGCGACAGGAGCGCATTGCACAGCAGCTGTGCCCGGGCGCGTCCCATGCCCGCGCGAACATGCAGGGCCTGGCAGGCAGGCTGGCAAGCTGCCAACAGGCGCCGCTGCAGTGCACGGCGGTTCGACACTGGCAGCCACTGTATTTCATCTGTCTCCATGCTGCCCGCCGGCAAGTATGCAGATGCGCTCAGCGAGCGCACAAACACACACGTACCTCGCTGGGCGGCAGGCGCTGGGGCACCACTGCCGCAATGACTGCCTCCACGCCGCCCTCCTCCACAAACAGCATGCAGTTGGCCTGCGGCAGTAGTAGTGATGCGTGTGATGGTGAAAGGAGATACAGTGCCGCACAGTACAAGTGGTCATGACTTGACGTAGCTTGTCCTGGTAAGTAGCGACAGGTGCTGGCAGGCAGCACTGGCGGGCGTTTGAGCACTCGCCCAACGGCGGAGCGCTCACCATTCGGAAGTTGTCTCCTGCGTAGCAGGCGCACTCCAGGGCGCGTAGCAGCTCCTTGCAGGCGCCCCACCTGCCGAGCGGCGGGGAAAAATAACGAATAGGCACTCAATGGGTCGCGGGAATCACGGGGCGGAAGGGCGGAGGACAGAAGAGCAGCAGGCGGCGGCATTAGATGGGGCTGCAGGTAGAGCAGAGCGCCGCTGGGCAAGGCAGCGCCGCCGGCTGCCTGGCTGAGCAGCACTGCCATGAGGACCGACTGGCAATCCATGCTCCATGCCAGCCTGCCTGTCCAGCCCACCTCCCAGCCCACCTGTCGGGCGCCGCGTCAACAACCAGCAGGTCTGGCTCAATCATGTTCTCCAGGGCGGCAATGCACAGCGTCACGCCCTTGGAGCCAAACATCCGCTGCGCGTCCTGCGGGCCAAGCGGGCCAAGCGCGAGCGCAGGAGAGTGAGATACAGCAGCCGCCGGGGTGAGGCAGCAGGCCAGAGCACAGGTGCAGTCGCAGCGCAGCAGGGCACAACACCAGGCATGATTGTTTGCTGCCTTGTCTGTGCACACGCAGATGCAGGGTTGCTCGGCTGCAAGCATGCGGTGCCACCCGCCCCGCCATCCGCCTTTCAGTGTGCCACCCACCTCGCCATCCGCAGAGCTGTACATGCAGTAAGCCGCCAGCTCCAAAAGGGTGGCAGCGTGGTAGTGCATCTGTATGTGCTCCAAGTGAATGCGGCGCACTTCCGGCACCCAAAACTGCGAGCGGTGGCAGATGGAGAAGGGCAGAGCATGTGGCCGGGCTGCGTGGTACTGCTGAACTGGTCGGCTGTCGGTGCGTGCTGAGCAAGGCAACGGCATGGTCCATGGGGGTGTCAGGCACTTGAGCATGCGGACCTCAGGGCTGTCTTTTGCAACATGCAACAAGCGGGCAGGCATCGGGCGCTGCCAGCACAGACGGCAACACCGTTCGGCCAAGGGCTGTCCGTCACACACTCCGGGCGCCTCCTTGCCTCTAAGTACTGAAGGATGGCAGAAATGCCGCCGCTGCTCAGAAACGTCTCCACCTGATACTCGCGCTGCACACAAACAGGGGTGAGAGCATGGCACACAAACAGGGGTGACGGCACGGCACGCAAGCAGGGTGACAGCACGGCACGCAAGCAGGGGTGATGCACGGCACACAAACAGGGGTGATGCACGGCACACAAACAAACGGTGCGGCACACAAAACAGGGGCGGCGGTGCAGCATGGCCCAGCCTGAGCGCAGGTCAGTACGGGGCAAGCAGGCTGGAGCGGCACTCTGCACCAGCTGGCATCGGCCGGGCACAGCACAGCGGCAGGCCTGCCCAGTGTGTTTGGGTGCCACAGTAGGCACAGTCGTACATCTGATGCCTACCTTGCCAACCAGATCCACGGCGAGGTTGAGCATCTTTGACAGCGTGTCATTGAACGGCGCCCACCAGCCTGGCGGCCCAGTCGAAATCTCCTCAAACTGCCGCGCACTCTGTTGCGCCACCGCAGGCGGCATGCGTCCGCCGGCGCTGCAGGGTGTGGGTGCAGCAGCGGCTGTGGTGGGTCGGATTGCATCCTCGGTGCAGCCCAACAGTGCCCTTGAATTTGCATCTGCAGGTCCCTTGCCTGTGCAGCACCACAAAGGGCTGCCCGCATGCACGTGCACCACAGCGCACTGCAGCCATGTCCTCCCAGCGCAGCCCACAGAAAGATGCAAGCCAGCGCTCACTTCACGAGTTCACGGAACAGCACAGCCAGGCCCTGGTAAGGCGCTGGCCTGTCCATAAACGTCAGCTCCGCGCTGAAGTCTGCTTGGTCGGCAGCCACTAACTGGGTCGCAGTCAGCAGCTTGGCGAGCGGCTTGAGGGCTGCATGCACAAGCAGGGAGGCAGGGTCCCCACCGCTCAGCTGCAGAAGCAGACGCGTGGGGAGGACGGTTGCAGGGGCACACACAGACAGTGTGGTGCGCAGCAAGCAGCAGAAGGAAAGGCGGGCCAGTGTTACGCATGCTCATTCAATAAGACCTACCACCAGCCAGGTCATCCCACAGCAGCCGCCTCGGGTCCTCGGGAGCGCCTTCAAAGGCAGTGTGTTTGCCTGCAGCAAGCGAGGCCAACCATCAGGGCAGCCAGGTTGGCACAGGTGGCAAGCAGAAAGGCGCTGGCTGCAGGCTAAGCCGTGCCACCCCAGCCAGGAGCAGCCGCGGGTTGCGGTGCAGAAAACACCCGTCGTCACCTGCCCTCCCCCCACCCGCCTTCCTAAAAGCCCTGCGCCCGCTTCGCAGGCCGGCGCCCACCTGCCAGGGACGCTGCCTCCATGCAGGCTGGCAACAGCCAGCGCCACGTGGCGTGAGCTGCCTGGCTGCCCGGGCGTTCCAGGAACACTTCATTGAACGTGGCAGCCAGCGTGAGAAGCATCCGAGCCCGCGCATAGACTTCTACCGAGGGGTCCAGCTCCCACTGCTGCACCAAGCCCGCCACCTCTATCGAAAACACCTCCAGCACGCCTGCACAGCGGGGGAGCATGCGTTAAACAGCATGCAAGTCAGCCATCCGGCAGATCTGACCAGTGTGTGGACGCAGCGCAGGCTGTGCCATGTTGGCCGTGCACACTCGAACTGCTTGCACTCGGAATCACACACCCAACCTGGTAGGTCTGGGCAGCAGACGCGCCCCGCTTGGCAGTTTGACACCTGAGCAGCGCACAACGAGCACTGCTGGTGCATCGCAGGCGCAATGCAGCGCGGGCGTCTCCTGCGCAGCTGGACTCACCCCCCGTCTGCCACACTTCAGGCAGGTCGTCGGCCTGATGGCGCTTGAGCAATGCCGCGGTGGCATAGGCCGCCGCCTGCGCTGCTGTAGGCAGCAGCTTGGACACGGGTTCTGGCCGCGAGGCCTCCGCGACACGTCGCAGCGCGAGCAGCGCGCACAGCAGCTCCTGCACAGCCTGCGCCTCTGGCGCGCCCTCCGTCAGCCGGCTGCGGGGGCGGGCAGCCAGCAGCAAGTGCAGCTTGTAGACATGGGTGGGCGTGCGTCCATTGGCAGATGCAAGGTGCACCATCGGCAGTCACACGGGTTGAAGCAATGGGGCATTTATTGGCGAGGCAGGGTGGTGCTCCGCTGTGCCGCTCCAGGCAGCCTGGGCAGTGCAGCACAAACGAGAGGAGGGCGCAGCCGTCTGAGCGGCGCACCTGTACAGGTAGTCTGCGGCGAGTGTGGACAGCACAAGCACGCCAAAGGGCGTCCCCTGGTCCGCCTCTCGGCTTTTGGAGAAGTAGCCGCGGCTCCACAGCAGCTCGCAGCGGCGCACGAGCCAGGCCGCCGCCGCCGCATGGTCGGCGCGGCGCCCCGGATCGGCCAGCACGGCCAGGCGCTGCGCTGTAGAGGCCCGGAACTCGGCGCCGCCTGCCGCCTTCATCGCTCGAAAGTACTGGGGCAGATCTGCGGGCAGCGGTGGGGAAGCGGGCGGCGAGCAGGGCTCGGACAGGAACCAACAGCTGCTGAGGCTGGCGGCAGCGGCGGCACAGTGGCGGCGGCGGCGGCGGCGGGGCAGCAGTGGGGGCGCAGCCCGCCAATCGGATACAGGTTCATGGCGCATTGCCAATATGTTCAAGCAAGCGCGCCCGCTGCAAGCCCCCGCAGGCTCCGCTCGCGCCGCGTCCAGCCCGCTGGGCTGCGCTGCACGCACCTGAGGCAGCATCATGGCTTCTTGTGACCACGATGAAGCCACACAAGCGGGACACCAGGTCGGGCAGCTGCAGGGCGGCGAGCGCCTTCTTGGCGGCCCGGGCGGCCTCCTCGGGCCCCATCGCAGGGCCCATCGCTCCCCAAGACTCACTGAAGTGTGCGTGAGGCGGGCTGCAGGCGTGTTCCGATACTCCCTGCATGGTTTGAAGATGCATGCCCACTGCAGGGCCTCCCCACTCTTGTTGCCCAAGCCAGCGCCTGTTTCGGAACCATCCGCACCCACACCATGCAGGCATCGCCCGTGCTCTCGGCCCTGGCCGCAGCGTTTGTGATTTCGGAGGCGCTGGCCGTGCTGGCCGTGTCGCTGGGCCTGTGGGAGGCCACCCTCGTCACGCGGCTGGGAGGCAAGCTGTTCGGCCGGTTCAGGCAACCGCGCGGCCCTGCGGGCAAGGCGGCGGCGGACGCGGCGCCGGCGCAACCACCGCCCGCAGACGACGCCTGCGAGGCGCCACACCCCGAGCCATCGGCCTCCACGCAGCCGTCTGCGCCGGCACCAGAGCCCTCGGGACGCTCCTCCCTGGCCCCGCACGCCCTGGATGGCCTGCCGCCGGAGGTGCGTCTGCCAAGCTGCTTGCAGCTGTTGCCACCTGCCTGCACTTGCCTGCCTGTGTGTTCAGCCATTGGACACACTCGCTGTCTCACCCGCCCTACTGCACACCCCATCAACCTGCAGGTGTCGTTCACGTTCATGAACGCGCTGGCCCACACCAGCAGCGAGGAGGACAGCGGCGGCAGCGGCCCCAGCGGCGGCGCCAGCGAGCTGCCGCTGGCGGCGGTGGCCGAGGGCAGCGGCACCGAGGGCGGCGAGGAGGGCGAGGAGGAAGACTCGTTCGACTCGTGCACCGAGCTGACGTTCGAGCCCTCGGCTGCGGGCGCCCCTGGCATCACGCTCGTCCAGCGCTCCATCAGCGGGCTGGGTGCGGTGCAGTGCACAGGCGGTGGCGGTGGACATGCGACAGCTGCGCCTTGAGCACTTTTGCTGCAGCAGCGCAGCGTGCCGCCCCTGCTGGTGACGGTGGTCTCAAGGGTCAGCAGCGACAACCACGCATGTCACAACTGCAATGTGCAGCATCACTTACTGTGCCCACCGCCACCCATGTTCCCTGCCGCAGCCGTGCGCACGTCGCCCACCAGTGCCGACCCCGGCTCGCCGCTGCTGGTCACCTCCTATCAGTCGCGGTGAGGGCCTGGGAAGGTGACCTGCACCGCATGCTACGCCTGCTGTGGTTCGCGCAGGCTGCAGCACCTGCATGCATTGTGAGTGCCTGACCTGCTGTTATCCTGCCCATTCCTAACCATGCTCACAGTTTTGTGGAGGTGGTCAACGGCTGCGTCAAGGACCCGCAGGCTGAGATTGATGCCGCATACGTCAGCCAGCCGCTGCAGGTATGGGCAGCTGGTTTGAATTCGCCTGCTATGCGCTCTCAAGTGGACCCAAGTCGCTGCATGTCAGCACACGCCAGCTACATCCTCGACCCATCATGTACCAGTGCTCAGCACCTGCCCCCACCCATTGCCGCCGCAGGTGGCCGCGCACTCGCCGCGGCGCACCGCCTCGCGCGCCCTGGGGCGGCTGGCCAGCGGGGCGAGCCTGAGCCCCTCGCCCTCCGCCCTTGCACCCTGAGGAGGGCATCGAGGACGGTGCCGGCACCGGCGGTCACTGACATGCTCCTGATGTGCTCGATTTGTGTATTGCTGGAGTTGAATGCCCTGCCTGCCTTGCCTTGCTGCAAGCTAACAATTACATGTGTGGGGCAAGGGAGAGTGCGTATGTTTCTACAAGCCATCATACATCAAACAGCGCGGCTGCTTGGGTGGCGCAGGTGCACAGCTGCAGCATGCCTTCGTGGGGTGGAAAAAACGAAGGGGAGAGGGGAGCAGGCAAGATGAACAACAGAATGCGGAGGTAACAGCGCGGGTTAAAGGGCACAGCCGTTGGAGCGCAGACGCGCTGGGCACACGCCAGCGGCAGCCGTCAGGCAACCTGGACGGGGTGCGGCCCAGGCCGCTGGCCAAGCGTGCGAGTCTACGACTTGCGCAGGGTGGGCTTGGGGTCCCGGTAGAAGACCTGCGGGGGCCAGAAAGTGTCGAAATAATCAAGCGGTGAGGGGATGTGGCACGGCTTGCAGCTGCAGGCGGAGCTTGGTGCTGGCTGGGCAAAGCAATGCACAAATGGCAGACAAACATTCCCAATCAGCAAGAGCCGCGCCCGGCGCTCCAGCGGGTTCCCTCGAGGGGCACACCAACCAATCGCCGCTTAGCATGCAATGCACATACAACAATGGATGAATGATGAAAATGCCGCACCCGGCGCTCCAGCGGGTCGCTCATGGAGTTGGGCAGTGACACGGGGTCGCGCATGCTGCTGCCGGGGGGCAGGTAGACATAGCTGCAGTGGGAGGAAGGGGAGCAGCCAGCATACATCAGCAAGTCTGCCAGGCTGGGAAGCCAGCGTGGTGATGGACCAAGAGGAGGGGCTGGGGCGATGCAGCCCAGGGGATGAGGGTTGGTGCAGGTTGGGGGATGGAAGGATGCATCAGATGGGGTGCAAGAGGTGGGACAGGTGCGGGCCAGTGGGCGAGGGGTGGGCACGTGGCCTGCACAGTGGGCGCAGAGCAACAGCCGCAGCAAAGCCTCATTTGATGCAGCTGCGGCGCGGCACGCACCGCACCACACGGGTGTGCGCCCTGCAGGCGGCGGGCACAGCAGCGGCAGGCACACGTGTGGGAGGCAGCAGCAGCAGCATGAGGAAGCAACGGCGACGGCACAGCTGCTCATCTTCAGCTGGGCCAACCCTTAACTGCCAAGCACCATCCAAACCGGCAGGGCACTGCCGCAAGCAAGACGGTGTGCAGCAGCAGTGCCTGCGGCAGCAATGGCAGCAGCAAAGAGGGGCTCACAAGTCCTCGTCCTCCTCCTCCTGCCCCGCCTCGTCCGCCTTCTTCTTCTTCGCATCCTTGCTCTCCTGCAGCTTGGCCTGGGCCGCCTGCACACACACACCTTGGGGGCTGCACACCAAGTCAGCAGCAGATGGGCGCACAGCGAGGCCAGCACAAGGTGCGCAAAGGCACACGCAGTTGGGATGGAGGCGGCTCTGCTGCCCTGCGGCCGGGCTTGGTTGTTCGTTATCGGCGGCCCGACTGCGCTTGCTGCACCAGCTGCTCGATCCCTGCTGGCAGCCATCGCCCAGCCAACCCGCGGGCAATACAAGCAGGGCCACGCTTCCCCTCTACCCACCGCGACGTTGAGCGGCGGCGCGGGCACCGGCTGCTGCTTCTTCAGTGGCCGGTACTCGTCCACTGGCTTGCTGTCGTAAATCATCACCGGGTCAGACAGGCTGCGGTCGGTGGTTGCAGGAGCGGGGGCAGCTGAGCAGTCCTGTGGGTGGGGCGGCACGGCTAGGGAAGGAGCCCAGTGGCAGCAACGGCGCTCAGGGCAGGCACCCGGCGGCAGCGCACCTGTTGCGATTGGGGTTGGCACCAAAGCTGCGGCCGTACGTGGGGTCCTGTATGGGGCGAAGCAGCCAACGCAAGTGTATGAGCGGCGCAGCTCAGAGGGGCTGGCGGCAGTGCTGTGGCGGCGGCGCGCCCTCGCAGGCAGCGGCGGCGCCCTCACCCCACCCCTAGCAGCACGGAGCATCGCCCGCAGCGACGGAGCAGCCCACCTTGAGCGAGCAGCCGGGGGGCAGCAGCTCGAAGGCGTCGTCATCGTCTTCCGAGGGCCGCTGCGGAGGGGCGGTGGCCAGGCTGCGGGTGGCGGCCGGGACCGTCACGCTGCGTCCAAAGAGGGCTGTGGCCGCCCTGCGGGCCGCTTGCTGCAGCATTTTCAGCGAGGGTCGCGCTGGCAGAAGGGTGGGGCAGGCAGCAGTGGTCAGCGACCCTTGCAAATGCTGCTGGCAGGTGCCGCAAGAGTGCTAGTGCACGGTGGCGGGTGCCGCGTTCGGCCTATGCTAGGGCGAAGAGATGCAGGCGCGCTGCAGCCGAATCAGGCCTTCTCCGGCATTCAGTGAAGCTCCTTCCGATACCTTAAATCACGATTTGCACAGCAGAAGGGCAGTGGGCCTGTGGGGAGGTGGGCGCGCGCAAGCGGGCAGCGGCCCCGGCGCCGCCGACGTGCCCGTTGCGATTGCATCTTGGTCGGCTGATGGCACACTGCTGCAGCAAGCAGAGCTGGCAACTCTGGAACTGCACATGTTAGCTTACTTCATGTGTACACAGGGGAGCAGTGGAGGGACCCGGTGGCATCGGCGGCGGTCAAAGTGCGCTGCCGTCGCCGGGCGGCAGTGTTGCAAAACCGCGCGGCAGCAGCGCGCTGGGTGCTCTGCAGCTTGCGTCCACAGGTGCACTGGTTGGATAGGACCTTGGCGCCACACATACACCACGGCAACATTCTTCAAACGCACCTGCTTCAGCAACAAGACGCGGGCTCGCTGCCGCCCGCTGGCGTCGGGCGCCTCGCAGCAATGCTGGGCTGCTCTTCAGCCCATTCAGGGCTCTCGAGGCTTTGCTTACCACTGCTGCAGCTTCGATCGACGCTCCGATCGCGCCACCGAGGCTCCACAGCAGCAGCCCAAACTATGGCGACCTGAACCCGGCCCTGCAGCTTCCCGGGCAGCATGTATGGGCTCACTCACGCGTCCTTAGACAGCAGCCGCCAGCCCACGGAGGGCAGCGCCGCCCAGCTAAAATGCAAGCTCGGCTCCACTTGCTGGGCGCTGGAGAGGACCTCACGGCCACTTCGACCCGTGCCGTATGGTGGGTGCAGTAGCAAGGGGCCGGCGGAATTTTGTGCGATCGCTGGACCTGGCGACGGCAGCGGCGGCCGGTGGCGCGCCGCCGCCTGCGGCATGCCTTTTCGCTCTACCGCCTGCTGCTGCTGCCTTGCCTGGCACACGTGGCTCCCATGCCCCCTTGTTGCCTGCAGAGCTGCTGCCGGGCGACGAGGCGCCGCCCGGCCTTGCGCAGCGCCTGCTGGCGCCTGGCGGCAGCAGCGGAGGCAGCTGGGTGCTGGATGGCGCTGCCTTTGTGGCGGCGGCGGAGGCGCTGCCGGCGCCGCACGTGCGTGCATCCCTGGAGAACTGCCTGCTTGAATGCACCAGCACCCGACTGGCGCAGCTGTCCGAGCAGCCGTCCCTGTCGGCCACCAAGGTCAACACAGGCACAGCGGCGCTGGTTCAGCTGCTAGTGGGTGCTGGCCGCGATGGCGGGCAGCCGCCGGAGCTGTTCCCACCCTCTGCTGGCCTGCCCTCGCTCGGCGAGCTGCTGGCCGCGGCGGTGCTGCCGCCCAGCGCGACCAGCCGCCTGCTGCCACAGCCCGTGGTGCAGCTGTTTGCGGCGCACTGCTCGGCGGGGGCGGGGCGGCGCTCTGCGGCGGAGCATTATGACCTAGGCTCCCTGCCCACCCTGTATGATCGAGCATACAGCCACACGCGGGCGGCCGCCTGCCGCGGTGGCACGTTTTACACGCTGCTCAGCGGGCCGCCGCTGTGGCAGCGCTTCCACCTGCAGCCAGCCGGCAGCGGCGGCGGCAGCAGCGCTGCAACCACGGCAGCCGGCGGTGCCGCCAGGCCAGCTGCCGGCAAGGCAGCAGCCGGGAAGCAGCCGCGGCAGAAGCGCAAGCAGGAGTCAGCTGCGGCAGGTGGAGGCGCAGCAGCTGCCGGAGAACTGCACAAGCCGCAGCCCAGTGGCACTCGGCCGCCGCTGGAGCCCTGCACGCTGCTGCGCTCTGCCTGCAGCTGCTGCCAGCCAGACCTGGGCGTGCTGTGGTGCTCCCACCGCTTCGACGCCATGCACGCCCTGCTGTCTGACCCGGCGCTGCATGTGCTGGACTGCGATGCGCTGGAGGCCCTGCTGGCGCCGCTCAGCCAGCGACAGCTGGCGCAGCTGCTGCTCACAGGTGAGGGGCAGTGCACCATGCCGGGCTGCTGCACGCTCGACTGTGTCAGTTGTGGTGTGTTTGGGCACAGCCCGCACAGGCTGAGGCACTCCACTCTGCGGCTTGCTGTAAAGGCACCTGGGCCAAGCCAACCGCACCCTCTGACTGTGTCCCCTTCCCTCCTCCCGCCCCTCGCAGTGGCGTTTGCGTGCGGCACGCTGCCGTACGTCCTGCTGTCGCTGCAGCTGCCGCCGGAGCGCCAGGCAGCGCTCTTCCTGCCCCGCCTCGGCTCGCTGGTGCTGGCGCAGCCCACCGCCGCCGACCTACGCATGTGCTGCTACACGGCTGCAGACGCAACACAAGCTGCATACTACGGCCCTGGGGATCCCTATTTGAGGTGCGTGCGGCCCTGCTGTTCGGTGGCTGCCCCACTGCCTCATTGACTGAGGTGCTGTCCCGTCGCGAGCGCTGCAGCGCTTGCTGCCCTGAGTGAATGGATTTGAACCTTGCCCTCTGCTGGCTGCCCGGTCGGCTGCTTGCCTCGTTTTGCTTGCGAGCGAGTTGCACCCCTGCGTCCTTGTGCCCCTGCAGCACCCAGCGTGACGCGGCTGCCGCATGTGCCAACCCGCTGGCCCCCGCACACACCGCTGCCTGGCTCTCGGTGCTGTCGGGCGCGGAGGGCAGTGCGGTGCAGGTGGGCTGAGGCTTTGGGTTTGCTATGTGGCGCCACCGGCACAGCTGGGCAAGCAGGCAGCTGGGCAAGCACCTGCATGCTTGGTTGGTTGGAGAATGAACGGCATGGCATGCATGCAGCTGGGCCATCTGCAGATGTTGGGTTGTCTCTGCTGATTTTTCACTGAGAGTTTTGAGTCTGCCCAATCACTGTGAGTCTGCCCAATCACTGCTGGCTCTGTTTCTGCACCGGACTCACTGCTGCTGCAGGCGGTGGACAAGCGCGTGCGAGAGCTGTCGCCCGAACTGTGCTGGCACCTCAAGGGCATGGGCGTGGATGCGCTGGATGGTTTTCCAGAGAGCCTGTCCTCGCCCTCCGCTGCCGGCATCTGTGAGCACACCGCATGGGGCGACACACAGCAGCACCAGGGAACGCACGAATCCCGCCTGGCCTGGATTGCCCGGCTGCCTGCAGGGGAGGGTTTGAGCGGCAGGGTTGCAGCGCAGCCTCGGCACACTGTTTTAGCTAGCGAGCGAGTGGATCGTTCCCCTGCTGCTTGGCCCTGAGTGACCCCATTGCTGCTGGCCACCCCCTGGCACAGGGCCGCCCGATGTGCGCACTGGCGCCACGCTGGGGTATGAGGACGCGCTGGGCCTGATTCGCGCGCTGAGCCTGCTGGGAGGCAGCTACCTGTCCGTGGCACAGCAGCTGCTCAAGGTGCGCTTGGCACCTCGGTTGGGACATGCATGCGGTGAACCATTTGCGTGGGTGACGTGACAACCTACGGTCGAAGGGCTGTGATGCAACGGTGCACTCACGTCCTTTCCTTTCTTCCATTTGACTTGCTGCTACTGTACCACTCCATTGCTCCCCTCATCAAGCAGGACCTGACCGTTGCTGTGGCACACCCGCACTACTGCGCCGCCACCCTGCCGGCCACGGCCCAGCCAGCATTTGTGCGGCGCCTGGTGGCGCTTTGGAAGCAGCTCACAACGCCAGAGGAGCGGTGGGTGCTGGCAGGCTGCCAGCTGCTTTTGTATGCATTGCATATGCTGCAGCTTTATTGCACTGCTGTGCTGCTGTTGAGCACGCGCAAGGCCCCGGCAATCTTCTTGAGCAACCAGCACCGCAGTATCAAGTGGCAATACGCCCCTCGACCCGCCGGTTTGCCTGCAGGTGGTCTCTGTTCATGGAAGGGGGCATGCGCATGCCGTGCATCTGGAGCAGCGTTGTGCTGGAGCTGGCCTGGGAGGCGGTGGGGCACTTTGCAAGTGCGTTCATGGGTGCTGTCGTACTGCATCGGCCTCGGCTCTCTTTGTTTGTTTGCTGGCAGCCTGCAGCAACTGCCTAGCGCATGTTCAGCACTCCATCAGCCTGTCGGTGTTCCTGCTTTGGTGCCGGCATACCACCACCATCCACTTACCCCACCCCCACCCCCACCCCCACCCCCTCCTCCCTTGCAGCCATGTGGACCGTGTACCAGCAGGCCGTGAAGGTGGGCCGCTGCACGTCTCGCACGGCCGCCATGGCCCTTATGACCCGATCCACCCTGCTGCCCCGTGGCGGCGCCGCGGCAGGCGCCTCAGCCATGACAGACCTGCTGCTGTTTGAGCGCAGCATGCGGCGCGGCTTCCTGGACCACGTGCAAGGCAAGGGCCGGGCTAGGGAGCAGCATCCTATGCCTTTTGGGGGGAGCCTGAGATGGCACGGGGAGCAATCAATGCAAGGTTGCACAGGGGCTGGCATGCCTGCAGCGTTGGGCAGCGTGGACAGGGTGTATGCATCTGTGTGGGAAGCGACCGACCTCACTTTGACACGCCCAAGCACGCCCGTCCCCCTCCCGCCTCAGGCATGGCCGCCTTCCTCAAGCCGCGGCTCGCCTCCCTGCGTCCGCCCCGCGAGGGCTCCCTGCTCCAGCTGGCTGCACGCTCCTACGGGCGCCACCTGATGAAGGGCCAGCTGCCACTGGACCAGGTGCGCCTGCTGTGCACGGCAGCTTGTTGTAGCACGCGCTTTGCGCTCAACCCCACCTGCCCGCTAGCTTGCTGGCTGACAGCTCACATGATTGGCGCTAGCTACCAGTCGGCGGCCATGCATGGCGCTCCTTCGTGCACAGCAATGCACTGGAAACAGCTCAGCAGCACCGCTTTCCATTCTCCTTCCCTGCAGGCGCACGCCGCCTTCCAGGAGCTCATTTTGGACCTGCAAGAGGCGGTGCTTGCAGAAACAGCTCGTTTCCTGATTGGCACCTGCGAGCGGGAGTTTGACACGCCCCAGCCGGAGCCCGGCACGCCCGAGGCTGCACAGCCCTCAGACCTGCGCGCCGCGGGCTCCGCCCTCAAGGCAAGCTTGCAGGGCAGGGTGGCAGCGCAGTGCGGCTGCTGCCTGGCACAGCGCTGCTGTGGGCTGTGGGGCGAGCTCCAGTCTTGTGCAAGATTGCTCGTTGGCTGTAGAACGCCACGTGGCTCAACCGCTGCTGTGCTGCCCCTTTTCCCCACCGTGCAGAGCAACACCATCGGCGTGCTCAACACGGGGCACTCGTTCAACGCCGCCGGCCTGCAGCGGCACGCGCTGCCAGAGCACCTGCCGCCCGCGCTGACCAGCTCTCCTTTCTCTTGGGTCACTCTGGATGTGCGCGCCATGCTGGCCCCTGCATTTGAAGGGGCAGAAGCGCCCGCCTGGGTGTGCGCCTACCTCTCACTGGCACCCAAGTACAGCCCCGCGGGCGCGGTGCCGCTCTGGGCCTGGCTGCGCGCTGGAGGCATGCTGGGCCGGCTGCTCAGCGCCGCGGCTACGTCTGTGGAGCGCAGGTGAACAGGGGTGGACCAAGTGCCTGCGGAGTGAGCAGTATGTGTAGCCGCATGCACAAGACAGCATCGTAGCTAGCCAGCCTCAGCGGCGAATGCTGGGTGCGCCACTGCTCCATGAGCTGTTCGTGCCTGCCGCCTGCCGGTACATCATCAACCTCAACACACCCACACCTGGTGCTCGTGCTTGCCACCCGCAGGGACTGGCACACCGCGGCCATGCTGTGTGATGCTGCCCACAAGTACCTTGGCAGCTCCTCCAGCCTGGCAGCCGCTGGGGTGGTGTCAGAGCAGGCGCAGCTGCAGCAGCTGCGGCCTACGCTGCGCCAGCTGGGCCTGGCAGCAGCAGCCCAGCTGCAGCAGTGCCTGGCGCTGCACCGCGCCGGCACGCTGCTGACGCACTCCAGCAGCCTGCGGGCGTGCTGCCTGCTGCTGCGGGGCGTGCTGTCCCTCACAGCCGAGTATTTAGACCCGGCCATACTCCAAGCGCCCACCGCGGCAGCGATTGCGGCCGCGGACGCGTTGGCCGCGCAAGTGGAGGGCTTTCAGGCGGCGATGCCACCTGGCGGTGTGCCAGCCGGCCAGCCGCCTGAGCCGGTGCCTCCGCACATGCAGGCACTGCAGGATGAGGTGGAAGCGATGCAGCAGCAGGTGCAGCAGGTCGCGCAGCAGGCGGCGCACCTGGCACAGGTGGCTCAAGGCCTGTGGCCGCAGCAAGACCTGCCGCCGGGGCCGGCCGCCGCAGCGGTCATGGCTGGCGCCCCCGTCGTGGTCGCTGCAGCGGCCGTGGCTGGTGTGGGCACGGGTTCTGGGCTGGTGCCGATCATGCTGCCGGCTGCCGAGGCTCTGGCACAGGACGCCAAGATGCTGATGGAGGTGAGCTGGCAGCTGGTTATAGCGTGCAGCTGACCGATTGATGGGCAGGCACCTCGCCATGGGCTGCCTGCAGCTGAGCTGGGATGAAGTGTCCAAGGCTGTGCACCGCCCTTCTCCGTCGGGGCAACCACACGATCGCATGCCACGCATTCATGTACTCTAACACTCAGATCTAATTACCTGCCGCCGCAGGTGGCTAAAGTGGTGATGGAGCTTGCAAAGGAGACCTTTGACGCGCCAGCCATGCTGCCGCTGGCCAGCGGCTCAGCGACCGTTGCTGCCTCGGCGGTGGCGCGGCGCGCAATGCATGACACAGCGCTCTGGCGGGCGGCGGAAGTGTCCAGCGAGACTGGGCAGGTGGGCAGGCAGCGGGGCACTGCCAGGGGAAGTCTGGTGGCAGCAGGGGCAGGGAGCCATGTCGGGTTGCTAGGGTGAGGAGCGCTTGCAATGCGTCCACCCAATGGCTGTCTGCTGATCCGACCAAGCTGCTGATTGGCTGTCCTCTTTTCCACTCTTGCTGTTCCCGCCCTGCCGCAGTACCCTTACTCCCACGAGCTGGTGCAGGACGAGACCCACCCCCGCTCCTTTGGGCTGAATGACCTAGCCCTGCTGCTGGCGCAGCAGCTGCCGGTGGCCCTGCTGCCGCTGCAGCAGGCAGTGCTGCGCACCGCGCCTGCAGCAGGGGATGCGGCAGCTCAACCTGGGGGCAGCCAGCAGCAGGCGCAGCAGCAGCAGCAGCAGCTGGGGCGGCCGCAGGCAACCAGAGCACCCAGCGGCAGCGGCCCCCAGACCCGCAGCCGCGCTCAGCAGCAGGAGGCGGGCGGGCAGGCCTCGCCTGCTGCTGATGCTGCCGCGGGACTGGCCGCCGCCCGCCAGCGCCTGGCAGGCTGGCAGGAGCGGGCGCTGCTGGATGCGCTGCCTTTGTTGGACCAGCTGATGGGGCGGCTGCTGGACACAGTGGATGTGGCGTCCAGACCGCGGGCCGACTCAGCAGTCGGCAGCATCAGGTTGGTGCAGCTGTGCCGTGGCAGCTTGAGCGGTGTGTCCCTGCTGACATGGCATATAAAGCTGCTCTCTTCATGGTTTGATGCGCCGTGTGCGCACCCTGCACTGCCCATTTGTTAGGCTCATGCTCCCACGTGTGCCTGCGTGCATGCCCTGTGAGTTGCACGCCAGCGCAACGTGCGTTGCTGTCGCCCTGGCTTATGCACCCCTGTCTCGCACCCTCACCCCGCAGGCACCGGTTCAAGTCTGCGGCCATCCTGGCGCTATCGGCCACCGTGCTGCGCCTGGCGAGCAGCAGCGGCGCCGCAGCACCGCGCCAGCTGGCTGCGATGCCCAATGCCTGGAAGCTGCTCTCGTCCTACATGCTGGTGCGCGGGGGAACTGGAGGGCAGCCTTGGATCGTTTGCAGCACTGTGCTGCATTTGCAGCAATGTGCTGCACTGTTGGTTGCCGCGCCTGTTTGTCTGTCAATGAACACGCTGACGTTGTGGGCTGAGTTGTCTGGGTATGCTTGCTGTGTGCATCACCACTCACTCACTCACTCCTCGATGTGATGCCTGTGACCGCAGGAGGCGTCGGCCAGCTCACCAACCAACAACTTCAACCTACGGCTCTTTGCCTTGGCGCCGCCCACCCTCCTCACCATGCTGCAAGCCTGCACAGTGGTGGGCGGCGATGGGGACAGCAGCGCCGCGGCTGCGCCAGCTGCTGCCGCTGCTGATGGTGCTGCAACCACTTGCAAGGAGGAGGGGGAAGCAGAGCAGGAAGAGGAGGAGGAGTCACAACGGCCCTCCAAGCGGCGCCGGCGTAGCAGCAGGCAGCATGGGCAGCACCCCGTGCCCTCTGGCCGGCGCTCGTCTGCTGGCGGCCGCAGGTCTCAGCCTGCAGAGGAAGCAGCCTTGGCAGGTGGCGACGAGGCAGCTGCAGGCACCTCAGCTGGAGGCACCTCGGCAGCAGCGGCAGCAGCAGCAGCAGGCACCTCGCCGGCAGCAGCAGCAGTGCCAGGTAGCAAGCCAGGGGCTGCCCGCATCAGCGTGGGTGGCACTGCCCTGGAGGTTGCCACAGTGCAGCGGGCGGTGCAACGCGTGCTGATGTGGCTCAGCAATGGGGTGCAGGAGCACTGGCGTGGCAGCAGCTATACGCAGTGGCGGCCGCACGCTGCTCCGGCGCCCCAGCAGCAGCAGGCGCAGCAGGCGCAGCAGCAGCAGCAGCAGGCCGTGGCAGGCCCAGCAGGTGCCCCTGATGGGGCGGCGTTGGCAGGTGCGGCGGCGTTGGCAGGTGCGGCAGCAGGTGCGGCAGCAGGACCGCCGGCTGCGGGGCAGCAGCAGGGTGGGCAGCAGCTGGCAGTCGCAGCCCAGAACAACCCTGCGCAGGCTTTGGCGGCGCTAGACATGCTGGCAGCGGCCAATTTGAACTTGGAGCAGCAGATGGCGGCTGCAGAAGCAGCTGAGTTTGGCCTGCCGCCTCATGCGATGGGTATGGCGGCGGCGGCAGTGGCGGCAGGCTTGGCGGGCCTAGCAGGCGCACTGGAGGCGGCGGGCGTTGCGCAGCCCCGTCCCCGCCGCGCTTTCGAGCCACGCAACCGCACCGGGGCCATGGCCACCGCCCTCATTTCTGGCTGGTGAGTTGGCTGCATGGGCAGGGCAGACCCTCGTTGAGAGGGATGTGGGGAGTGATGTCAGGCAGTCGGATGACTGATTGCAGTGGCAGACACCCTGAAGTGGAGCTGCATTCTGCAGTTGTAGTGCAACAGCTGCCGGTGCTGCCTGCTATATTCAAGCCACGTCATGCGGCTCTGCCCTTTGATCCCATGCAGGCCAGTCAGCGCTGTGGGTGTGCTGCAATGGTGGCTGCGCCACCGCGCGCTGCTGCAGCCGGCTGATTTCGTTGTGGGGCCAGCTGCGGGCGAGGCTGCTGCCGCTGGCGAGGCGGGCACAGTGGACGGAGCTGGCACTTCCAGCGGCGGCGGCCAGGCGGACCCCAGGTGCGCATGGCAGCTGCGCAAACATAGGCATGCGCGAATGTTCCATGCTGTCGATGCGTTGTGCAAGCCGCCGCTCTGTGCAAGTCGTTGAAAAGATTTGGGACTGTGAGTGTGCTGCATGCCGCACCTTGTTTTGCGCTCATCCATTGCACCACCGCCTTGCGTGCACACGCAGGTCTAGGACCTTCCTCACAATGGACGGCCCCATCACGCGGCCGCCCGGCTCAGGCGATGCAAGCCCCAAGCTGGGCCTGCTGTGCGGCACCCTGCTGTCCCTGCTGTGCATGTGAGGCGGTGCGGGTGGTTGGCTCGGGTTGGTTGCACGGCTGGCTCAAATGGCGGCTGTGCTGGGCACGGCGTGCAGCGCCGCGCATGCATCTGCCACTGGCAGCTGGCTGATGTGTCAAGAGCACGACCGCCTGGCTGTCTGCCCCACCTCACTGCTAAGATCCGAACTGCTACAATCGCACAGCATGGTTGACATTTGCGCACAGCATGGTTGACATCTGCCTGCACTGTTTACTGTACTCTTGGAATGCCCGCAGGGAGTGCGGCACTGAGGTGCACTCTGCCGTGGCGGCGGTGCTGCAGGGTGCAGCCAAGCAGCCGGGCATGGCGCAGGCGCTCGCCAACTGCGGCATGTTTTGGACGCTCAGCCGCCTGCTGCTGCGGGATGATCTGCCAGCCGACCACAAGGCACGCGGCAGCCAGGTGGTGGCTGGAGTGAAGGAAACGCTGCTGGCGCAGTCGGGTGCGGGGGCGGTGCGGGGCATCAAGGGAGGGACTGGGGCCCAGCAGGGGGGGGGGGACGCAGCTGTGGAAGAGCTGCCTCATCCATTTGACAGGGAGGAGCGTCAAGAGCACAGGAGTGTGCCAGTATGGGGCAGGCGCCTGCCTGCCGTGCTGGCACAGCTGCAGGTACGGCGAGGATGGCCAAGCACCACTGCTGCTGGGTCGCCCGTTTGGCAGTCATCTCACCACCTCATTACCTGCTGCCCCCTGTTCGCCGCCCCGCCCCCGCAGGCGACTGGGCCGCCGTGTTTGACACGCATCAGGCAGCGGCGGCCGATGCCGAGGTGCTCGCAGCTGAGCGCCGCGCCGCCATGGCCGCGCAGGCGGCTGCGGCGCGGGCCGCTGGCGCGCCAGGCGGCGGGCAGCCGCTGGAACCCGTGCTGCACCTGCCCATGCCGCCGGGCTGGCAGTTCATGCAAATGCCTGGCATGTTCCCGGGCCAGATGCCGGGCCCAATGATGATGATGGATGAGTTTGATGTGAGCTGGGCTAGGGCGGTGGTGGGTAGAGGGTTGGGCGGCGGGTTGTTGGCGGTGGTGGCGGCGGGAGTGTGGGCTGTGGAGGTGCGACTGAGACCATGAGCCACCGCTGTTTGGGTCGTGCGAGCTGCTTGGCAGTAAACAGCCAGCCAAACTGCATCTGCTGGCTGCAAGAACAGCCGCAGTGCAGCAGCAGGTCGGCAGCGGCGAGGCGGTTGCAGCCAGCCGCTGGTGCATTCAACCCACTGGGTTTAGTTTGTCATTGCCCCCCGCCTGCGGCCAACACATTGCAGGACGAGTTTGAGGGCGCTTCAGACGAGGAGGACGACATGTCAGAGGAGGAGGAGGAGGAGGACGAGGAGTTTCTGGATGATGACGATGGCTTTGGTGGGGTCATGGCCATGGGCGCGCCCCCAGCCGGCTTCTTCTTCTGACCTGCTCATCCTCTAGCCTGCGCTCTCCGCCTTCATTGCGGCGGCGGCAGCCGCGTTCATAGTGACAGCGGCGCAGCAGCAGCGGCAGCAGCAGCCGGCCCGCTTTGCTGTTGCCTGGCGGCGGCCGCTGCGCACAGCCTGCTTGCTTGTGTGGTGCCGCCCAGTAGAATGCACCAGCCTTGCAACCTTGCTCACAGCGCCACCCGTTTTGCATCTGTACAGTTTTGCACATTTCCTTGCCGGTTGCGGCGTTTGTACATTACAGAAGCCCGGCCCGTTGTTGTAAAGGCCAACCCCATTTGTTTTATTCAGAGCACTGCGCTAAATGCACAACAGCAAGCTCAAGATTGGCATTCGCTAACAGACTGAGCATTGGGCGCTGGGTGCACCGCTTTGGAAAACCGGGCGGAGAAAGGAAAACTGCAGTGCATTGGCGCTCCTGCAAAACCAGATGCTGAGTGCGGCATCTGCCCCTCAGCCGGAAACGATAAGTCCTCTGGCTGGCCTGGGTGGCGTGGGGGGCCCTCATTCGCCTTGCTCCTGCGCCAGCCTACACATTGTTGTTGGAGCCCTGCTTGCGCAGCGAAACGGCCTCGGGGGAATCGCTGGAGATGTCCTTGCCTGCAGCACAGCAGTTACAGGCAAAGTCAGAATGGAAGAAATCGATGCGCAGGTAACCTGGGTTGCTGGCATGAGCTGCAGCAGCTCCCTTCCATGGAGCATCGGCTGCCCAAGCGATGACAAATTTAGCATTGGCAGCTGAACAGCGGCTCAGTCGCGATCATGTAAGTTGCATGCATGCACTTGGAGCCATCGGGCCAACTGACCTTGCACCACGCGAACAGAGGGGATTGCGCTTCCAGCACCAAACTCCTGGGTGGGGGCCATGTCCAGCCGGTCCATGGCTGTTGGGTGCACACCCACCACAGGGGCACTGCGGGCGGGGCACGTTTGGTCAGCAGAGCAGGTGTGTGAGGAATCTGCGCAAGCATGCATGGATTGGCTCAGTTCAGTGGCCCCAGCGCCCATGGCAACTTGTAGCATAGTGCCATGCTCTGCAGCTACTCTTGGTGCCAGCCTCACCAGACACCACAGCGCCTATGATCGGGCCACAATGAACACCCAGAAGTTGCTCCAGGTGCCCGAAACGGCAGCAGGGCCGAAGGAGCGAGCGGGGTTGATGGAGCAGCCGTCCCTGCGCAGGAGTGTGGCCGGTCGGGGGGCAGGGAGGTGACGATGCGAGGCGGCATGTCCTGGGATCTACCATGCTGCCCCGCACACTCCCACAAGCCGAAATTTTGACCAAAGTATTCCATGCAATGACTCTTGTCCAGCCCTCCAGCCAGGCGGCACCCACTCACACAGGGAGCAGCACGGCGTGGCCCAGCAGCACGGTGGTGCCGATGGCGAGCGGTGCAAAGCCCTTGTTTCCCACGCTGCGCACGTCCACAGCCGTCATGTGCACGATGAAGCACAGGAAGCACTGCGCGGGAGAGAAGGGGAACAGAGGACTGTGGGAGAAAGGTAGTCGGCTATTGGATCGTCCTTGACAAGGTTTAATGTGCGGCACGTGCCACAAGTCAGCTTTGGAAAACCCAAGCATGCTTCAAGTCATTCAGCGCCGAATCTTACCGTCATCACAGCCTCGCCCAGGACCACCTCGCCGGCAGTGAAGCCTTTCGAAACTGCAATGAGCAGGGCACCACTGAGGTTCGATCGTGCTGGTGCCCAACCGCAGCAAACGCCTGCCACGCTGGTATCAGTCTGGAGAAAAGGAAGTGCTGCGCTCGCAGGCTGTGCAAGTGTGTACACACAGTGAGTCCCGTAGCATGTGCACCAGCCAGCCAGCTCACTGGCATTGGATCCCAGGGACGAGCCGCCGCCATTGGGCACCACGCCATACAGCAGCCCAGCGGCCAGGCAGGAGCCGCCTAGCTGGGCCAAAATGTTGGCAACCGCCTGCGCCACACAGGCATGTATGGGAAGTTTCAGTGCCCTGACGCATTGTCATTCTTGAAAATCGATGCACTTCCAAAGAACACAACCTTCTAGGATAGCGTGCGCAACCGTCTTATGATGCCTCGCCACACCCACCTGCAGCAGCGCGCAGTTGCCAGACAGCGCCAGGGAGACGGTGACAGCGGGGTTCAGCTGGCACCCGCTCACGTGGCCTGCGTGAGGACGAGCATGCAAGCAGCGAAGCTAGCATTGGCTGGAGCAGCACATCTGAGGGCAGCCGCGGCGGCAGCACAAGCGGCAGGAGCAGGGCAGCTGCTCAGTACTGCAGTGCAGGCAGGTGCGCGCAGCCGCTCACCAATGCGGTATGCCAGGACCATGATGCCAAAGCCAAACGCCATGGCCGTCAGCACGCCCCAGCTTGAGTTGACCGTCAAAATCGTGGCGGTGTCAATGAAGCCTGCGGGGCAGAAGGGTGGGTTAGGCGGCGACGGATCAGCTCAGGGTGTGCCAAGCAAGCAGCCAGTCCGGATTACCCATTGGGCCTGGGCTGCTGCAGCGCCAGCCATCCCAGCAGCGCCAGCATGTGCGCACCCTTGCGAACCATGGGCTCCAGATCGGCCAGGGACTGGTTGGCAGTAAGGGAGGAGCCCAGTTGGCCAGGCCCCTTCTCAGTCTCAGTGGCGAAGGTTGACACGCGAGTGGAGGAGAAGAAGATGGCGGTGCCGCAGCCGGCAAACACTGCACGTGCAAGATGAGGCAGCATGGGGGACTTAAAGAGTATGCTGGATCGCAGGGGTGTCGGTATCGAAGGGGGCGGAGCAGAGGGGAGGGACGGCACCGCTGCATCAGGCTTCAAAGCCTGAGCATGTACCGTACGTACGTATGTATGACACAACTTGCCTCGCTGACTGGGCATTCGAACCCAACCTAACCAAATCCCCGCACCCACCGAACAGCGTCATGCCGATGAATTCGGCCACAACAGCGCGTAGCACAAAGCTGTGCTTGCCCAGCGCGCGGGCGACGTCGCGCGGGCCACGCTGCGATCGGGGCCTGCCATCGTGGGCTCTGACGGGGGCCTGGCTGCAGTGCCTGCTTGAGTGGCCTTTTACTACCTGCAGGAGGGCGTTTGCAGTGGAGGTATGGACTAGATAAAGTGCGATGTCAGAGTGACGGGCTGTTATCAGGCAACTTGGGCGGCGGCGGTCGCCGCTCGCCGCCGCTCGTCCCGGAGAAACTGTGCAGGCGCGTTGCAGCTCGCGCGGCATCCCCCAAGCATCAAGCGCCACACTGTCAGCTGAATTCCAAGCCGTCGTAGCTCGCAGCGCAGCACGCAAGGTTCCCCCGCCATCGCCGAGCTCGCTGCGGCGCGCTCACTCACCCGCGACACCCGGCACGCGCCTTAATCGAGCGTATGAGGCGTAAGAAAGCGGCAGAAGCCGCTGCGACACGCCGCTTAGGGCGAGCAGAGCAGCCCACGGTGGCAGCAGGCGGGTTCGCCGCAGTACCTCACATGCCCCCGTGTTGCCCCCTTCATTCAGCCTCAGCTGCTTGGCTGCACAATTTTCCTCAAACGGCCCAGCACACCTTGTTCATTATCCTGCAGCTGCTGGCAGCTCAGCAGCTCCGCTGGGCGTCATTTGGTGTGCAGGCCTTGCGGCGGTACCACTAGCAGATCCTGGCTGCATGCCTGCTGAGCTTCCATGCGATTCCGGCCAGCTGTGCCGCCCTCGCGCGCTCTGATTCGTGCAACCAGCAAACTATTCGAACACAGATGTGCCAAAACCTTATTATGCAAGATTACCATCGACTGGAAAGACACGAATGCAACAGCACAGCCGCTTCGTCGGTGGCACCGCACGGCGGCGGCGGCGGCGGTGTGCTGCTATCTGCACACGAGCGGCCTACGCATGAGTTGGCTGTGGCATCGCGCTGCAAGCGTAAGTACACAGCCCCTGCGGTTCAGTAGGCCATCGTCAGTAGGTGCAGCTGGAGCTGCCTTCCACTGCCTCGGTTGCCTTGCTGAGTCAAGGTTCAAAGCGAATGCCGCTCCGGTTCAGCGCCCGGATGGTCTGGAGCGGCACCAGCACGCGGCGAGAATCCCGGTCAAGCACCTGCGCTGTCTTACGTTCAAGGGCTCGGTGTGCACCCGGCGGGACGAATGGCACGCCATCACGGCGCACAGCATCATCCACCAGGGCTCGCACGTCAGCAGCGCTGTGGGATGGCATCAGCCCGGCAGAACGGTCTGTGAACTCAATCCCGGCGACCCTGGAAGGAATGGCGGGGCAGGGGCAGGCAATAAAGCTTCAGTTGGGCAGCCCATGTCCTGTGCAGAGCTTGCGTAGAAGAAAGCTCAGCAAGCGACACCAGCTAGGCACTCTCAAGTTGGTGGTGTGTGCCAGAAGCAGGGCTGGCTCTGCACATCCTGTCCCTCCCTCGAGAGAGCCCCTGCCCCGCATACCTGTATGTCACAGGCCCTGAAAGGGCGCTGGTCACCATGCCGCCACCATTTGACACGCGTGCGCTGCCAGCGGCGAAGCGGGCGTGGGGGCGCCCCTGGTCATCAACGTAGCCCAGCGTTTGTGCCAGCGGAATGGACAGCGATAGCCCAGCATTGTTGCCTGCAACGGAGGCTGGACAGCGGCTTTAGAAAATGGGGCTGCAGGACTTACATGGGCACGTAGTCGGTCCAGCAACGGCAAGATGGCCACAAACGTGTTGGCCTGGTAAGTTTTGCCCAGTGCCACCGTGAGCAGCATGCATGCATGCTACTACACGCACTCCCACCGTGTAGATGATGCTAGACCTATCCTCAACCCACCAGAATCCAGCATGGCCTCGAGCAGCTCCCAGCGTCCGTCCGCTGCTTGCAGCCAGATGGCCTCATGGGTGTGCACGGCAGGGCCTGCATGGGAAACGGTTCAGGCGTTTGCAGGATGCCACGGTAGGCGGCCAAGTTGTCTTCAGCGGAGAGAAGTGCTGGCTGCTGCACAAGGGCACCCCACTCCTGCACCACCCACCGTCTCAGCCTCACCCTCCGGCTGGATGCGGACCATATGTTCCTCCAATGCAAAGTTGGGGCTGCAGCCCTTGAAGCTGCGCAGCGCTGGGCCGGCGGCGCTGATGCGCACCCACTGCTCGTGCTCCTCTGGCGTCAGGCTCTGCCGCCAGGCACGCATGCGATACATGCGCTGCGGTAGGGTGGGAGGAATGGATTGTTTTTCGGCAAGGCGCCCACATGTGGGGAGAGAACCCGTTGCCCCGGCCAGCGGCAGCAGAAGCTGGTTCAAGCACTCAGTGGCTGCCAACATGCACCGCCAGGAGAGGACACGTGCCAACACCTCCTCTCAGCGCACCTTCTTCATGCCCGGCTCCAGCTCAATAGCCTCCAAGTCCTCCCAGCGGTCCTGCAAGTAGCCCCGTAGGAAGCCGCCAGGCCGCAGCGCCATCGCAGCGGACGCAGCCACAGCGCCGCCCACACACACCGCCGTTATTGCGCCGCTCCGCTTGGATGGCTGGCCGGAGGGTTTCTCCTTGCCAGAGTGCTTGCCTTGGTTTGCTGACCGCATGTTCAGCGGGTAGGTCGGGGCTGAGCGACGGCAGACTGGTGACCAGTGACCTGCACGTGGCAGTCGAGGCAGCGGCGGCGGAAGGCGTGCGGGCACCGCTGGCGACGGGCGCCGCCTGCTCCGCTTGAGCTTGGTGCCCAGCTGCAGCCAGCAACGCAAGCAAGCAGAGGGGGAGCAGCGAGGTTGGGTCCGCAAACACCGGTGCTGGACGTCTACCACCGCTGCGCCACACTGCAAAGGGCAAAGCACAGCTGCTGCTCACCTTACTAGCGTAATGTGCGTGCCAGCCAGCGCCGCACTGTGCCCCGGGCGCCGCAGCGAGCGGCGACCAGGGCGGCCGCCCAGCGCAGCGTGCATGGGGCATCTCGCGCAACCCATCGGATGCAGTGCAGACATTGTAAGACTGGCGGGTTGAGCAAAGCAGGGACTGCCAAAGCTTCAACATCGCTGCCCTCCCTGCCGCCGTGCCCGCTGCCCTTCCAACCGCAGTGGCCATGTGCGCATCAACTGCCATTACAGTGCGCCTGCAGCAGCCCAGCAGCTTTGCAGGACATTGACGTGGCGCCACCAGCGCGAGCTCGCTCGAATGGTTGTGCAGCCAGAAAGAGGCAGCGCACATTTGGCGCCGCCGCACTCGTGTGCCGCTGTGCCGTCATTTGTTGATGCTCCGGCCGCTATTGCTCTCTCAACACCGGCCTTGGACCGCTGTGATCCTGTGCTCTGCTCCATGGCGTCCTCTGGGCAGCAGCAGGACGTGTCGGCCAAGACAACGCCCGCCTCGCACCTGGTGGGCGCCAAAGGTTGCCCCTGTTGCTGGCGCTGCGTGCTGGTGGGCTGCAGGGCTAACTCTTGCACTCTGCACCTGCCTGCAGGCTGGCGACTATGGCGGCGGCGGCGGAGCGGCGGCTGTGGGTGAGCGGGCAGCCGCCCACTGCTGGCCCTGCTGCTTCCAGCTGACAATGTACCAGTTGCATACCGCTAGAGGTCCATTGCCACTTGCGACATTCCCAGTTTCACTTGCATCCCTGGGCAGGTGGCGCGGGCGGCGGCAAGCTGGGCAGCGCCGACGGCGGCGGCAGCAGCGTGGGGTGGGGGCGCTGATGGGCGGAGAGACGGGCGGCTTTGCCGACATCATGGGAGGGGAGACTGGAGGGCTGGCTGATGTGCGAGGTGGCGCCACCGGAGGCCTGAGCGACATAACAGGTAGGGTGGTTAGATGCACCTGTAATGGGTTGCTGCTGTGATGGCAGGGAGGCAGGGCTCGCTGCATGTTCAGCAGCTGCATTTGGGCTGCTTGCCCGCAGTGTACCACCTGCCTCTCAGCAGGCGACATGCGATGCGCTCATGCGACGTGCTGCTGCGCTGCAGGTGGCGAGGCGGGCGGGCTGTCGGACATCCGCGGTGGTGACACTGGGACGCTGTCCGACCTGACCGGTGTGCTGCTGCTGTTCACAAAGTCTGAGCTATGGGGCACGCCTTCGTGTGCATGGCAGCATCTAGATTGCAGGAATGGCATGCATACGGTGCAGGCTGGATCCCTTCGAAGTACAGCATGCCTGCATGCCTCCGTGACTGTAGCACCCTCTTCAGCCTGTCCTCACAGGCGGCGCGACTGGAGGGCTCAGCGACATCCGTGGAGGCCCAACTGGTGGCTTGGCAGATATTCAAGGCGGCAAAGTGGGTGGCCTGCGAGACATCGGGCCCGACCGGCGCAACTGATGCCGATGAAGCAACCAAACGTGGCGGCCAGCAGTACCTGGCGGCAGCGCTGTCCATCTGTCCGGCCTGTGTTGCGCCAAGCATGCAGTGCTGCTTTCCACCCTGGTACTGGATGCCGGCCAAGTCACTTTACAGTATCAGGCTTGCACCAGGCTTCAGACGTGCCAAATGCAAAAGCAGAGCATGCTCACTACTTGCAAGCTGCCAGCACACGTTTCAGCAGCGGCTGCCGTGCCGGCTGTGCCACCGCCGCCTCAGCCAGTGGCCGCACCGTGCCTGGCCGCAGTGCCGCAAGCTGCTCCAACACAGCACTAGCCGCACCAGCCACCTCATCGTCACCATCATCTAAATGTATTAGCATGCTACTGGCCAGGCTGGAAGCGTCCGCGTCTGCCAAGCCTCCTTGGCTGCCGCTGGCCGCTGCCGCTTGCAGGCTCGCGAGCCAGGCTTGCAGGGCCCCGCAGGCAGCGATTCGCACGCGGTTGCTGCTGTCGTCCAAGCGCCGCATGAGCTCCGGCTGTAGCGCCGCCAGCTGGGCGGGTGGCAGGTGCGGCCCAACTGCAGGGAAATGGTGGACAGTATGGAGGGGCGCTGAAAAGCACAGCGAGGCTAACATCGCCATGCACACCGATTTTGAACCACCAAGTATGTGATGTGTGTGGCGCCCAACCTCACTTCTGCCAGTCCCACACCGCACAGTACACACACCTGCCTCCAGCAGCAGCTGCACCGTGTGGCACGCCAGGTGGCGAGTATCTGGCTCGTAATCCTCGTCCAAGCAGCCAGCTATGGATTGCAGCAGCCCGCCGCTGCCGCTGGCTGGCCCTGCCTCGTTGCCTGCCGCTGTGTCGCCACCTGCCGCACCAGCCGCCAACCGTGCCAGAAGCTCCGTAGGCAGACGCCGCTTGGCAAGCAGGGTTGCTGCTGCGCTGAGCGCTGCAAAGCGCACCGCTGCCGGCACGCGGCCAGCGCGCCACACCAGCGCTGGCTGCAGTATGCCCCTGACCAGAGGTTCAGCTGCACTGGGCACCTGCCACGCCGCAGCCTTGCTGTCATCATCCAGCAGCACTGCCAGCAGCTGCAGCAGCTCCAGACGCAGCCGAGGGTCCCGCTCATGGTCTGCTGCAATCTGCTGCAAAGTTGGCAGGGCCGCCGGCCACAGCTGCGCCAGCGCAGCGCCACTGGACAGCTGCAGCAGGGCTGCTAGCATGCGCCACTTGGGCTGGCTGTGCGTCCACTGCTCGTGGCCCTGCAGGACAACAGCCCAGCAGAAGCGATACACATGAATCATTCTCGTCCAGCCGTTTCCAACAACCTTCAAGCACATTTTCCTTCTTACTTCCCCACGCTTCCCACCTGGATGCACCCGCTCAGCAGCGCCGGGCCATAGCGTTCGCACAGCTCGGCTGCTGAGCCTGCGCCCACTGCCGCCGCAAGCTGCTCCAGCACTGCAGCTGCACTCAAATTGTCGCTGGTGGAGCTTGGCTGCATGACTTGCTCGAGCGCGGCAGCGGCCTGCTGTGCCGCTGCCTCTGCCGCCTTCAGCTGCAGCAGCAGCGCAAACAGCTGGGGTGCTGCCGGCGCCACCGCGGGACCCGCCCAGCGCAGCAGGTTGGAGCAGGCCGCCAGCACCTGCTGGCGCACAGCTCCACCGTCTGCCTCTGAGGCAGCGTCTGCCACCTGGGCGCTGGCCAGGGTTGCTGCAGCCAGCTGCAGGCTGCTTTCGTCCACTTGGCCAGCTGCCCGGGAGGCCGCATACAGCAGGGCCGACAGGACGACCAGGGCCGCTGTGCGCTGCGCTGCGCTCTGCTGCTCTGCTGTGGCCAGCTCAGCAGCCAGCGGCAGCCAGTGCCGGGGCGGCATGTTCACGCCCAGCACATGCACGCAGCCCACAGCCTGCGTTGCCACACCTGCAGCAAAGGACGAGGCCAACAGCAAAACTGGTTGCTTGCTGCTACTGCGATGCAGATGGGCAATGCAGACAGGCAGGCACTGCGCCAAAACATGGCACGTTGCATTCTGCCAGCCATCCCACGCACGCCCTCCTACCTGCGTCATCATCAGCCACCGCGGTGCGCAGCGCATGCACCACTGTGGGCAGCTGTGGCAGCAGCTCGCCCTCCCCATAGATGAGCGTGGCCCGCAGCAGGCGTGCGGCCGCTAGCCGAAGCGTGGCTGCATCCAAACGGCACAGCAGACTTGGAAGGTGAGCAAGTCAAACTGGCATGGAGTGTAAATAGAATGCCCAATAGACCAAGCAGCATTTGCTGACACAATCCCAAGCTTCAATCCCTGCCCCACCTGTCCACTCCCGCAGCTCCGCCAGCGCTTGCTTCAGCAGGCGGGCCAGGTGCGCCTGCACCAGGCGGCGGGTGCCCGGCGACGGCGGGCCCGCATTGAATGGGTGGCAGTAGCCGGGCAGCTCGCCCGCACCAGCTGGCACAGTTGCAGCTGCCGAGTGTGCGGCATTGCTGCCGCCAAAGCGGGCGCCAATGCCTTCCAGCTGAGCATAGGTGGTGCTGCGAGTGGCCTCCACCTCGTCCGTCAAGCCCAGCAGCAGCAGCGGCAGCAGCAGCGGCAGGAAGGTGCGGCACTGGTTGGCCGCCCGACCCTCGTCATCACCGCCACTGGCCGCAGCTAGCGTGGGCAGCGCAGCGCCCGCCCACTGCGCTGCGCTGTCGAATAGCGCTGCCCGCACGTTGGGCGCATGGTCGGCAGCCAGGGGGCGCACAGCGGGCAGCACCGCTTCTTCCATCAGTGCCAGCGGCATGCCCGCCTGCACCAGGGCATGCAGCGCCTGCAGGGCCGCCAGCCGCACCCGGCTGTGCTGGTGTGACAGGCAGTCGCACACGGCCAGCACCAGCGGCTGCAGCAGCGTGGATGGCAGCGGGTCGGGTGCCGCCAGCCCCGCCAGGCGCGGCACGGCGCTGCAGGCTGCCTGCATGTTGGGGAGAGCAGGCAAGCCCGCAGCAACCAGCAGAATGTGATTGGCACCTCACATCGTATGTCCCTGCTCAGCAGCTGCAGATGACGCTGCACCGACAACATCCACAAGCAGGCACCCTCGACTCCTTTGCCGCTGCAGCATCGCCTCCCCTACCTTCTTGATATCCGCAAAGGTGTCTTGCAGTTGGCAGCACACCGTGCCCACCAGCGGTGGCAGCAGCTCGGCGGGCAGGGCGCCGCCGCCGGCGCACGCTGCGGCAGCACCCAGCAGCGGACCCGCCACAAGCTCGCCCAGCGCCAGCCGCATCTCCTCTGATGGCTCCTGCACCGGCGGCGTGCCGACTCGCTCCGCCAGTGCCGGCACCAGGGTGGGCAGCAGAGGCGCGGCGCCGCTGGGTGCTGGCAGGCGCGGCAGGGCGGCTGAGAAGAAGGCTGCCGCCAGCTCCCTGCATATCTCAGCTGGGTCGGCCAGCAGGCGGACCAGCGGCACCAGCAGGGGCCCCGCCAGCGCTGCAGCCAGCGCATCGGGTGCAGCCCCTGGGGGCCCCAGCAGCGCCGCGTGCAGCTTCTCGACCTGGCAGGAGAGTAATGGTGGTGCACGACGGCAAAGTGAGAGGTGCATTGACTGCATGGCATGTTGGTGATGGAGCAAGCCATTGAGGCAGCATGAGGTGCCATGGCCGACAAGGCACTTCGCGACGCACCGAGCGGCGGCGCGTGGAGCGGTCGGGGTCGCTCAGGCCGTTGATGTCGCGCTGTAGCAAGACCTGCGGCATGGCAATGGTGCGCTGTATGTGGGTGACTGCAGCAAGCCCCATGAGGAGCCTCCGGTCAAACATCGTCAACTGAGCAGGCGGCGGCGGCGCTCACCAGCAGGGCCTGGTGGTCGCCCGGGGCCTGGGGCTGCCCGCCATCGGGCCGAGAGCCCTGCCCCAGCTGGGAGATGAAACTGGGGCGGGCGGGCGCCGCCCCACGCGCGTTCTTGTCCACCACCCGCACTCGCGAGGTGACACCCGGCAGTCCCGCCAGGCCTGACAGCGGGCCGGCACGCCGGGTCGCCGATGCCGCCGTCTGCTGCTTGAGCGCCGCCCACAGCTGGTCGACGTCCCGGCTCCCTCCCGCCATAGCTGCCAGGGACGTGCAGGGGCGCTACCAGAGGGCGATCTGCATGCCGTGTTGGCGGAATTTGATGTGCAAAGCGGGGGGCAGCTCTTGTGACAGCTGTCTGCGGCCGCCGCCCTCTCCATGCGCCAGCCGCCGCCAGGCAGGTGTGCGAGTTTGGGTGGGGGCTGGGCGACTCATGCATGTGTGGTGCAGACCACTGGCTGGATTATTGTGACATTGCTATAGATACGAAGACCATGCAGGAGTCGCTGGTGCATTCTGCAGTGACGTTGTTTGCATTTGCAGCCTGCCTGGTGTTAATGCCCGTAAGCGCCAAGTTTGACCAGCCTGCGGGCGGTGTGTGGCAAGCAGGACGCACCTAGCCGCTGGATGTCCAGCTGCCAGGGCATGCCAGAGAGCCTGATGGGAAGGCAACTGTGCATCAGGGGTCTTGCCAGCACACGCAGTCACGGCAAGCGGGCAAGCAGGCAATGAACTGCGGGTGCACAGGACGATTGCACTGCATGCGTGTCAGCACAACGACTTGACGAAGACTCCACGATGTTTATCCACAGATTTGAGATGCTGGAGGCAAGACACAGGGGCAGCCTGGCTGGACGCTGCCTGGTGGTGGTGGAGAGGCAGCGGCAGCGGCGATGGCGGCGGCGACGAGCGCTCGCCGAGCAGTGGCGGCTGCTGCTCACAGCCAGCCCAGCGTTGTACAACCGCTTGCATCGATGCTCGGACGCACTCGTGAGGCTCGTGGAGGTGCTGGGCTGCCGGCTTGCAGGCCGTCTTGCTCGGGGCAGCCGCCAGGAGGCTGGAGAGGGCGTTCAGCATGCAAACAACATTCACTAAAGAACGAGCAATTCAACATAGTGAGGACTGGGGCCAGACTGAGGAAATTGGCGCCTGCATGGACAGCCCTCCTTCACTCATCTCATCCTCCTCGCTGCGTTGCAGTCCTGCGTCTCCTCCCAGCTCGTCAAGCCGGCTCCAGCGGGCTCGCCAGGCGGCCGACAGCTTGCGGCAGCCGGTTTTTCGAGAGGGCGCAGTGCGCTGACAGCTGCTCCCGTGCCAGGCACACCCCGCAGCTGGGACAGCACGCCGCATCACACGCCGCCCAGCGGCCAGCGCCCACCTGCCGCCGCCGCCTGCCGCCTGCCGCCGCTCCTGCCGCCGCCACGATGACGGGCGGCCGGGCCAGCCAGGCCCACGACCTGTTTGACAACTCGGCGAGCAAGATCCGCTATGAGGCTTACTCGCGCCTGCAGGCCGCCGCCGTGGCCTTTGGCGAGGTGAGCTGACACGATGCGACCGCGGCGACCCGCCTGCATTGCCACCGCCGCTGCTGGATGGATGTGCACCCACCTTGCCGCCACGCCCTTGCACCCAACAGACGCTCAACATCCCGGAGATTGTGGCCATTGGAGGGCAGTCGGACGGCAAGTCGTCTCTGCTGGAGGCGTTCCTTGGGGTGAGGCATGAAGCTGGGCGCCTCAAGCCGCCACATCCCCGCTCTGGCGCGCTGTCCCTGGCTCTGATCCTGGTGCCTCGCTCCCTTCCCCACCCCACAGTTCCGCTTCAACATCACCTCCTCGGAGATGGGCACGCGCCGGCCGCTGATTGTGCAAATGGTGCACGACCCGTCGGCGCTGGAGCCGCGCTGCCGCCTGCAGGACGAGGACAGCGACGAGTACGGGCAGGTGGGACAGATAAAGCTCTGTGTTTGGGGCCATATCGCAGCTGGATGCTGCTCTTCGGTCATCCAGCCGAGGCTTGACCACCTGCTGCATTGCATTGCATTCCTCTCCCCATGCGCTGCAGGTCATCCCCGAGGCCGCCATTGCGGAGGCCATCCGCGAGCGCACCGAGGTGCACCTGCGCAAGCTGGGGGCCACCGTCAGCAGCAAGGTGCGCCGGCAACGCAGACTGGTGGCGGCAAATGCAGCCGCTTCAGGCGCATAGGTGGGAGGGGGCCGCAGTAGCATTTCTTTTCCTGCCTCAGCTCCAAACACCCTCCTCGTCACTGCCACAGCCCATCGTGATGCGCGCCGAGTTTGCTTACGCGCCGAACCTGACCATTGTGGACACGCCCGGCTTCATCCTCAAGGCATGTAGCTGGCCCACGAGGCTGTCCTTGCTCTACCTTTTTGCCTGCTGCCTGCCTGCCTTGTTGCCTGTTGCCTGGCTTGCAACAAATGCTTACATCAACCCCACATGCCTGCTCATCCTGCAGGCACGCAAGGGCGAGGCGGACACCACGCCGGATGACATCATGGCCATGGTCAAGGCGCAGTGCGCGTGAGTCCGCTTGTGCTGTGGATGCATGGTAGGGGAAGCGCTGAGCGCATGCTGCCTCAGAATAATCTGCTGTGTGCGAAGGACTGAAGCAATTGGCCATCTTGCCCACCACCAAGTGCCTTCTCTGCCTATCCCGCCCTCCCTGCAGGCCGCCGCACCGCCTCATCCTGTTCCTGCAGCAGAGCAGCGTGGAGTGGTGCAGCAGCCTGTGGATGCACATCATCCAGGTGCGCTGCGCACAGCAGCCGGTGTTGGGGGTGGATGAGCGCTTGGCTCGTATGGATCGCTGAATGTTGCACTGCGGTGTGGTGGTTCTGCAACTTTGCTTATGTTCAAGCCCGACTTGTGAGCTCTCCCTGCCACAGGAGGTGGACCCGCACTACCAGCGCACCGTCATGGTCTGCTCCAAGTTTGACAACCGCCTCAAGGTGCGGCACCGCTAGTCAGGGGCAATTGGGGGATGTCTCCTCCAGGGCTGCGTGTCGAGGCCTTGTTGGGGCGGTCAACTGTGTGTGTAGCTCTCGGATGCTGCTGCATGCATAAGTTGTGGGCTGCCGGGCCCTAGTGCTGCAGGAGTTCAGCGAGCGGTGGGAGGTGGACAAGTATCTGTCGGCCAGCGGCTACCTGCCGCCCTCGGTCAAGCCCTTCTTTGTTGGTGCGCCACCCGCCTGCTTGGCGCCCAGCAGGCACAGCAGAGGCTGCGGCGGTGTGTGCAGCGCAATTTGTTCTAAACCAGCACAGCTGCTGTCTGCTGACACTGCTGCTGCTCCCACATCACGCCTGCCTGTGCTGCAGCGCTGCCCAAGGACCGCGCCGGCGGCTCTGGCACCACCAGCTCGGCAGAGTGGCGCAAGGCCATCCAGGTGGGCTATGTATGCAGGTTTGGGCCAGGGCTATGGTACAGATGCAGGCGGGTGCTGTTGTGCACTGAGCCTGCAGCAGATGGCCCCAGACATCCACACTCAAGCTGCTGCCAACCCTTCCGTGAACCGCCCTTGCCGCAGGAGGTGGACTCCAGCGTGAAGAAGCACCTGCGCGAGTCGATTGCGGGCGGGTTTGACGAGGAGCGCTTTGGGACGCGCATCGGCTTTGGCAACCTGCGCAGGCAAGTCGCTGTTGGGCGAGGCGTGCAGCTGAGGCTGGCCAGTAATGCAGCCAGCCTAATGTGGCTGTGGGAGATTGGCAGGCTGACTCCTCTGTCGCCATTTCCAGGCGTAGAGATTTTTGTGCTAACAGCAGGTGCCCGGCCACGTCCTTGTCCTGGCCCCACAGGTTCCTGGAGGAGGAGCTGGCGCGGCGGTACCGTGACGCAGCCCCCGCCACACTGGCGCTGCTGCAGGTCCGGGCTCTGCTCCTGCGCAAGCTCGTTGGGTGGCAATCACAATTTTCCTACTGTGCAAGGATTTGTGCAGCCTGTTTGGAGACGGATCGAGCCTGCCTCACTGATTGTGTCCGCTCCTCACATGCAGGAGCGGTGCGAGAGTGTGGCGCGCGAGCTGCTGGCCGCCGACCGCAAGCTGCAGGAGGCAGGGGATGTGGTGTCGCTACGCAAGGCTGGTGCGTTTAGAACAGCAGGGGCAGATGGATTTAGGAAGCAACCGCACGCTTTATGTTGTCTGTCCTTGCCCAGCTTTTGGCACCTTGCTGCCCTCACCTCATCTTCTTGCCCCTCTTCCGCCCTTGCTTCTTGCAGCCATCCAGTACGTGCTGGCCATTGCGGGCCGGGTGGAGGGCATCCTGGAGGGCTCGCCCCTGATCGACCCCATGCAGTACGGCTGGACGACGGAGGAAGAGCGGTCGGCAGCCACTGGCGGCAACGTGAGCAGCTGCGGGCCAAAGAGGGCTGTTGGCAGACCTGGGTGCCGGCCCCAGACCGAATGCTGCCGGCTGGGCGTTGTTCACTCCTGCTTCCTGCCTGCCCACCTTCCTACTCCCTTGCCTGCCTCCTACTGTGCGCAGTGGCCAGGCGTGACGGCAACGGTGAAGCCCGCCAACGCCGGGCTGCGCCTGTTTGGTGGTGCCGCCTTTGAGCGCGTGCTGCAGGTGTGGGGGAGGGTGTGTGAGCAGGCAGGTAGGGCATGCAGGTAGTCGTAAGGGCATGCACTGGCGAGCAGAGTTCAGTGCAATAGCACACAGATTGGCAAGCGCTACACCTCCCGACCTTGCTGCTCACAGGAGTTCCAAGAGGCGGCCCGCTGCCTGGAGTTCCCGCCCGTGCAGCGCGACCGCGTGGCCAACCTGCTGCTGGCGTACAAGAGCAGGTGGGTGGGGGGGACCCTCGTTTACTTGTTTACCCGAAACCATGTAGTGGCCATTTCAATTCGCGCAGCATGCTCGCCAAGTTGCTCGTTCGACCTGTGCATGCCACCAGCCTCACGCCCGCCTGCCCCCACTGATTCGCACAGGAATGGCGGCGGTGTGGGCAAGGCCGCCGAGGAGCTGGCCCGCGGCGCGGCGCGGGAGGCGCTGGGCCCGCTGCTGGACGCCGCCTGCGCCCGCCTGGGGGCGGTGGTCAAGCGCGCCTACGACATTGCGGCGGACCAGGCGCAGCACCAGCGCGGCGCGGGTGAGGGTTGGCGGATGGAGTGAGAGTTGGTAGAAGGGAGGCATGCAGGGGCCTGAGGGTGGCTTCTTTTACTTTCAGGGAAAGGCTTTGGTGCTCCTCACTCCGCCTCCTGATACCCTGACTCCCTGCACAGAGTACGAGCGACTGCGGCCTTATGTGGCGTTTCACGCCGCGCTGCGCTCCGCCTTCCAGGCCTTTGTGGCGGGGCTGGAGGAGCGGTGCAAGGGCATTGTGCGGCACCACCTGGAGACCGCCACCAGCGAGTATGCGATGGGCCTGCTGGCGGGTGAGCTGTGCTGTCCGTAGGATGGGTGCTGTGGGGATGGCTAGAGAGCCTTGGAGGGCGGCGCCGTGCACGGGTTGCATCACCTAGGCAGGTTGCTCTTACAACGCACAGCGTCCAGCCACCTGCAGCGAGCGTGCCTGCTGCCCTCCAGCCGACCCTCCCTGCCATCCCTTCACTGTTGCCACCGCAGAGTCTGCCACACCAGAGGACCTGCCCTCGGTGTATGACGCCAGCGAGGGCGTGGCGCCTCTGGGGGCCGATGAGAACGAGCCGGGGCCGCTGGGCCGCGCGCCCTTTGCCGAGACGCAGCAGGTGGGCTGGGCTGCACCTTTCCCCTGCTGCTGTTGGTTGTCACTCTCAACTCGCAGAAGCAGTGTCCAGTGTTGTACCGTGGGCAATTTGCCAGCTTGCTTGTGCGCCACCAGCACTTGGTTCTGCTCCCTGCCTGCAGACGGTGCCCGAGACGCCCAGCCCAGACGTGCTGACGGTCAACAAGCCGGACCACCTGCGGCGCGCAGCCATGGCAGCAGCAGGTGTGCGCAAGGGCTTGTTGCGAAGCTGCGCAGCGAGTGCAGGGATGGTCTCTGTACATTGGGCAGGGTTGTGCTCAAGCGGTCAGGGTGGAGCGGTGGTTGACTTCAGCGTCTCTGCCGGCCCCACCGCTGCTCGCAATGCGCAGCGGGACGCAACGTGGACGAGGATTCGCCAGCCAAGGGGCGGATGGCCAAGGTGGCGCGCACTGCAGGCGCCATGCCACCGCCGCCCGCCACCGCTGGAAGCGCGTACCTCAACGTGTGCCACCAGGTGAGGGCTTTGGGGGCAGGGCAGAATTGAGAGCGCAGTTGTTTTGGCAGATCCGGCATCCGTTGAGCTGCCCTTGTATCCCATTTGGCTGCCCGACTGCGCCTCTTTTCCGCAGGCGTCGCGCCTGTTTGGGCGTATCTGGCAGACTGTGGCGTGCCAGGCGGCGCCCGCCACGCTGAAGAGCGCGTTCCTGGAGCCGGTGAGGCGCCAGCAGCAAATAGGGCTTGGGTTTGTTATGCTGTAGGCTGCCGCCGCCTTGTATTGATATGGCACCCATCCAACACCCCCTGCCCCACCTGCCTGTTGCCCTGCACACCTACCCTGCTGCTCGCAGGTGGCTGCCCAGCTGTCGGCTGAGCTGGCGGTGGAGATGTGCGGGCGCAAGGACGAGGACTTCATGGGCCTGTTCACCGGTGAGAGAAGAGTGATGGGTGCTGGAGAGCAGGGTGGCTGCATGACAGAGCAAGACGGCTGGCTTGCTGTGCAGTGCGGCTGCTGAAAGGCTGTTGAGAGATAGGCAGCTGCGCTTGCAACACCTGCCCATTATACGCAACCTCCCCTTGGCTGGCCGTCCCCCTGCCACAGCGGCGGGCGTGCTGTCGGCGCTGGAGGCCAGCCGAGACGCGCTGGCCAAGCGGGTGGAGGGGCTGGTGCGCTGCAAGAACGAGTTCCAGGTGAGGCCTCGGCGCCGTGGGCCCAGCAGGCGAGGGGGAGCTGCAGGGAGCTGGAGCCAAGTTAGTTGGGGGAGGCAATTGCGGCAGTGCTCGAATGTTGTTTTTTTGAAAGCTCGCAAGCAAGCAAGCCAAGCGCTGCTGCGTGCAGAGGTTTCAATCCTCCCATCTTGTGTGCTGCAGGAGCTGGCGCGCTGCCTCTAACGGGCACTGAGGAGTGCTTGCCTTCTACAGCGCGGTGGCGGCGCAGGCAGTGCGCTGCGTATGCGCAGGCTGCAGTAATACGAAAGGGACCTAGCTTGACAGATTTGATGAATGCTCAGCAGCTCCTTTTGGTGTGTGGCAGGGCCGTGTGGCCACGCCGAATGCAACACTATGACAATGGCACAGCGGGAAAGGGGCGTGTGGTAATCAGCAACAGATGCTATGGCCGATTGCGGGGCTCTGCAGATGGATGTATCCTTCAATAGATGGAAAAATGGAAGGAGTCACCTTGTGATTGAAGGAGCGAAGTGCCGTTGGAAGAAGCAGTGGCGCTGCCGCCAGGCAGGCGCAGTCGGCCAAGTCTCTGTGTCGGGCGGCGCTGCTGGCGCGATCACATCGCTCAACGAGCCATGCTCGTTGGCCTGAAGTGCCTCTGACGGCCAATCGTCGTGGATTGAGGGCAGCGCACCACCGACTGGCTGCCTCGTGGGCCTGAGCGGCCCGCCGGCGGGCTAGAACGCCCAGGCGCTAGACCCCGGAGTCGGATCGACCCGCGCAGCCCAGCCGAGGTCCAGCCGCTGGCGGCGTGGCGGCGGCAGGATGGCGTCGCAGGTGCGCCGCCGACCGCCCTGTGGGCAGTCTTCCCGCAAGCCCTCCACCATTCCGTATTCACAGCCTGTCGCCCTCCACTTCCTTCCTTTCCCAGCAGGCGGCCTCGCAGGCGCCGGCCAAGCGCTTGCCGCCCTCCCAGATCAGCTTCGACACGCTGTCCAACTTCTTCGAGTTCATGGTCAACCAGCGGCAGCGGCGCGGCAAGAAGGCAGCGGGCGCAGAGAAAGGCGGCTTCCGCCTGCAGGCAGTGCAGCGATTCATCGAGGCCAACGTGGACAAGCAGTCGCACGACGCCTTCTCCATCTTTCGCCTCATGCTGCCTGCAGTGAGTGCTGCTGTTGGGCCGGCTGGTGGTCGGGGTCCTCTGCTCGTGCTGTGTTTGGTCCGGGTTGTTCACGGCAGATTGCAGGTGACGGCAATGTGAGATTGCCATGCATGGCCGCCATCGACAGATCTCGGCGCCCATCCAGCCAGGAGCTGCTGACTCTCGTACCCGCAAGCTGCTGACTTTAACACCACCTCTGCCTCCTGCTCTGTGCTGCAGCTGGACAACAAGCGCGGTAACTACCAACTGCTGGAGGCCAAACTGGCGGCGGTGAGAGCTGCAATTGCGTTGTCTAATTTGCCGTTAGCACTTTTCAAGAACGCCAGAAGGCAGCTTCGCTTTTGGCTCCACAAGCCGTGCCGCCTGCTGCCTCCACCCCTGCTTGCTGCACCGCCGGCCCACAACTGGCCCTGCAGCATGCCCCACTGGGCAACAAATGCCTGCCTCAACCTCTTTCCACAACAAAGGTCTGCATCGAGGCGGCAGCGCTGGACAAGGCTTCGGAGCAGGCGCGGGCGGTGCGCAACTGGAAGCAGCCCGGCGCCAAGCGGGCCGGAGACTTTGCCGCAGTGATGAAAGACGTGAGCGGGGCGGGGTGTGTGTTGGATGGCTTTGGTCTGCTGGTCTGCTGAAAGACGTGACCAGGGCATGCGCGTGACGGTGCTGCTGTTTCAGAAGTCTCAGTTGACGTGCACGCTGGCTGGTGGGATGCATCCGGATGCAGTGCGTGCCGTCCTCAGCAAGAAATGAGCGCATGTGGAGCCATGGCATCTGCACAGCAGCGCATCTGCCTGCGCTGGCTCATGTTGGATTGCCCTGCCTGTGCACCTTCATCCTGCGCTGCAGGCCCTATTCGATCAGTTCTGCATGGGGGATTCGGACCGCAAGCAGCTGAAGGTCTGGCAGTCGGCTTGGTCAATTTTTTCATGTGCAACTGCGCATGCCCGCACAGCACACACTCACTGCGCCTGCCCCTGGCCACGACCGCCTCGCTGACTGCGACCAAGTGCATAACAAGCAATGTTCAGCCTTATCATGCGTTGCTGTTCCGCATTGGCACACGGCCAACACCCCACCCTCCGCCCTTTCCTCACCCCTTTACACTCCCCAGGTGGGCGATCTCAACGTGCTGCTGGACAAGCTGGTGACCATTGCCAACAGCTGGAAGGAGGAGGAGGCGGGGGTGCGCAGGCGCGTGAGCGAGGAGCAGGCGGTGGTGGTGCGGGAGCTGATGCAGGTGGGTGCTTGGTTTGTGGGTGCTGGCTTTGGCTGGGGTATTGTGTTGCAGATTATGAGGAGGTGATGCGGGAGCTGATGCAGGTGGGGGCTGGCTTTGGCAGGGGCTTGGCGGCTTCGCGCGCGTGATTGGGGGCCACATGAGCGCGTTCGGGTGCATCAAGCTCGGGTTGAAGTTGTCCGGATTTGATGAGAGGTGGCGCTGCCCCTTCCGTCAGTGTTCTGGCCAACCTGAGGTAGTGTGGCTGCCCGTGCTTCGGTAGTGCATGCCTTGGCGGCGTGCTGCAAGCTCCCATCTCTTCATGCGTATTGCGTCCTGTCTGCAGAAAACCACCTCGATGCAGATGAAGTGGATTGTGCAGGTGGGTCCATGGGGGTTGTGTGCCGCCTTTAGCTGGCAAGGAGTGCCGCCAGCATGCTGGTGGCGCACTATGCTGCATCCCACATTCATGGCGATTGCCCAACTGACGCCATCATGCGCCTCTAACCCTGCCTGCCTCCGTCCTCTTATGATCTCGCCCGCTTGGCCAACTGCAGATCATTCTTAAGAACCTGAAGGTGCGGTACGAAACAAAGGGGCTTCCATGGCAGGCAAATCAGCAATGCCACATGCATGTGTCAGCCGCAGGCGATAAGAACCTCAGGCTCAGCCTGCCGCGTCCTCTGCTACTTGGCGCCTGTGCAGATCAACTGCGGCGAGGGCACGATCCTGAAGGCCTGGCACCCGGATGCCGAGTCGGTGTACAACAACCGGTGGGTGCGGGGTGGAGAGTGAGGGAGTGCAAAAGGATGAGGCATACGTGGCAAGCCAGCAAAGTGCTATCCCATCTGCACATCTGCGGAAACCATGCACTACTGTATCGCATGGCCGCTTTGTCATTCCTGCCACTGCCTGCCCCACAACAGGGGCATGGACCTGGAGTTCATCTGCTCACTGGCCGCTGCTGCGGCTGTGAAGCTAGCTACACATTTACTGCAAAACCAGGTTATCTCTTTGACCCCCTGCAGGGGCATGGACCTGGAGTTCATCTTCAACCAGATGACCGACCCGCGGGAGCGCCTCAGCGTGGTGCGCGCCTAAAAGATGCTGGGCGGGATTTCAACTTTTCGGCCTTGCCACTGTGCGGCCGTGCTGGCCCGCATCCGTGCACAGCGCTGCTGCAGCAGCGCTGGTTGCGCTGCTGGTGTTAGCCGGGTGTGCTGCGCTGCGCCCTGCTGCTGCTCTTGCGGCCGCTGCTGCCACCCAGAGCGCCCGGTTGGCAGGTGTGCTCATCCGCACCGCGCAACGCAGCGCTACACATCCAAACCTTCTGTAATCTCCATACAACTTACCACACATAAACCTTCTGCCCGCCCCTGCAGACGCTGGCGCTGGGCGTGGCTGCACGGCCGCAGATGGCGCTGGCCACCAGCTCCACAGCCTGGGCCTTTGGCAAGATGCACCGCAAGCGCGAGGACGGCGAGCCGGAGCTGCGCCCCTTTGTGATGGAAACGAAGTTTGACGGTGGGTGGAAACGCGTGGTTGTGATTAAAGGATCTGTGGTGGGGCGACCATGGCAGCGGTTTGTCACTGGCTAATGGTAGCGCTGCATGTCAATCATGCGTTTGTTGACAGCGTGCTGGTGGGCCCCATCACCAACCTTTGTTTCCGCACTCCGCAGGCGAGCGCATCCAGGTGCACCGCTGCGAGGACGGCTCCTGCAAGTACTTCAGCCGCAAGGCCATCGAGCACGGCGAGCACACCAACTACAAGTGAGGCGGGGAACTTGTTCACTCTATGCACTGCAGTGTGCAATCTTGTCCCTTTCATGCTGGCGACCGGGTGGCAGGTGGGCACCATCGTGGCGAGGCCGCTCCCCAATCAACGCCCCTCATGGACCCCCTCCCTCCTCCACTCCTCCTTACTCCTCCAGCGTGGCCGAGGACATAGTGCGCTACTGCCTCAGTTCCAATAGCCCTCGTTAACCCCATCCTCCCTCCTCCCTCCTCCATCCTCCCTCCTTGCTCCCCAGCGTGGCTGATGAGATGGTGCGCCAGTTCACCGCCGGCCCCTGCATCCTGGACGGAGAGCTGCTGGTGTGGAACAAGAAGCGGTGAGGCGGGGTGGGCAGCAGGCAATGAGAAGGTGCACATCAGCGGTGCTGCCGCCTGTTGCCTTTAAGAGCCGTCACCATTGCCTGCTCAACATCCTTCCACTCCTCCTGGCCCGCTGACCGCCCCTGCCTGCAGCGGCGAGTTTGAGGCGTTTGGCAGCATCAAGCCGCTGATGGTGGCGATTCGGGAGCGCAAGCCGGCGGACGCCAAGCTGGAGGTGCGGACCGAATGTGTGCCTTAGGTTCCGTTGGAAACAGCCTGTTGCTCGTTCTCCTCAGGTGGTTTTGAGCTGCAGGTGCGAAACAGTTGGTGCCTTCGCGTCTGTCTGGCATTCAGCCAAGTACAGCGCCGTTTGTTGCAAATTAGATCATCCACCCAAGCCTGTCTGTTGTTTTTGCCCCAACCAGTGTGACCTGGACAGCATTGTGTTGTAGCATTGATTAGAATATGCTAACGCTCGTCTATTTATGTCCTTGTCTTTCTTGGGCCCCGCAGTACGCACAGTGGGACTTAGATAACAGCCCCGCGGTGGACGACTTCAGTTGGACCGAGCCGCTGGTCGGGGTGAGTGCACTGATGTTGGCCGTGGTGTTGTTTTTGCCACCCTGCTCAGGCGGCCTGCCTGTCCTATCTGTCGAGCAGTGCGAATCGGTGCATGTGCGTTTCCACTCTGCTGCATGACGTCAATGTGAATGTCATGCCTTCTCCTCCATGCCAACCGCGCTTCCACCACAGGACTGCGAGCTGCTGTACGTGGCCTTCGACCTGCTGCACAACGGGCACACCGCGCTGACCGAGCACCCGCTCTCTGATCGGCTGGAGCGGCTCAGGGGCGCGGTGGTGCCAGGGGAGCCAGGTGGGCTGTCGTTCGCTGTGGCAATGGGGTTGTGGCTTGTATTGATGAGTGCGTTTGTTGCTGGAGGCGGCTGGAGCCGCTCAAGGGCGCGGTGGTGCCTGGGGCGCCACGTGGGGCATGTTGCGATGTGGCAATGGGGCTGTGAGTTGCACTGATGGGTGCGGTTGGTGCTGGAGGCGGCTGGATCTGCTCAAGGGTACGGTGGTGCCTGCCGAGCCAAATGGGGCATAGGGCGACGTGCTGAGATATGCAGCTTATTGGTGAGTTTGGGATGGGGTCGCATCCGCAAGGTCCTGCGCTTTCCAAGCAGCGCTTGTTGCCTCCCCCCGCAGTGCCGCTCAACGGCTCGTGCGTGTGCGGGCGTGTGGTGCCGCTCATCCCGGGGGAGACGCGCTTCAACGCGGCGCTGGCCTCGCGCTACGGCTCAACTGAACAGGACATTAAAGACATGCTGAACGAGGCGAGTTGAGCACCACTTAGGCGATCAAACACTTGATTGATTGGAAGTGGGAGGACGGGATGATTGAGGCGCAGTCTGTTTGCAGTTTGCAGGCATTCAGCTTGCCGAGTGAAGCAAAGGCGTGTGGCCTGGCTGCAGTGGGCAAGCAAAAGTTCGCAGCCATTCCCCTACCTCTCTGCACGCAGGTGCACCGCATGAAGGAGGAGGGCATCGTGATCAAGGCGCTGGACAGCGAGTGGAAGTCCAACGACCGGCACGCCTCATGGCTCAAGTGAGGGTTTGGGGCTGGGGTGGCAGTGAGGCGGTCTGTGCTGCCCCTGAACGTGGCACTGTGATGCTTGCCTGGGGAGCAGCTCAAAATGAGTACTGTTGACTGTGGTGGTTTGCCCGGATGAGTTCAATAGCCGGCATCCGGGATGCGTTCACCAGCCGGGCTCCATTCTTGCCCTCCCCCACACCCACCCGCGAAACGCATCTCGCCCCACCCCTGCAGGCTGAAGCCCGACTACCTTCGCAGCCAGGAGATGTGAGGCGGGAGGGGTGGGAGGGGTGGCCCGCTGCCGCTGCCCCCTGCTCCTGCTTTTGCCGCTGCCGCTGTTTTCCTACGCACCCTGTTCGTGAAGCCGCCCAGGTTGCAAGACTGCCGGCAAGAGACCAGGCAAGTGTGCAGCCTGTGCACTCAACACTTTCCAATCTTCAAGCGCGGCACTGCTCCTGCTCCTGCTCCTGCTGCTCCTGCCCTGCGACAGGGACTGCCTCATCATCGGCGCATTTGCGGGAGAGGGCGCACGCAGTGGCATGTACACGCAGGTGCGGCCAGCTTGTTAACGGTTAGAACACATAACTACTCGGTGTGAACATGCTTGGTGTGTGAACAGGGGGCGCAGGGCGTTTGGCGCATGCTCGCCTGCTGCATGCCAGCGAGGTGCAGCCGTGTGCATGATGCCGCAGCAAGGTGGCAGCCTGGCGCCCGCACTCACTGCTCACACTGACACTTGTTATGCGCTCGTGCATGCACCCTGCCCTGCAGTACCTGCTGGCGCTGCAGGACTCGGAGCACCCCGGAGAGTTTGTCTCCTTCTGCCGGGTGTGTGAGCGGTTCGTTGTGGCCTGTGTTGTGGCCTGTGTTGTGGCCTTGGCATTGCCATCAACTCATGTGGCTCTGTATGGCACGGCCGATCAGCTTTCCCCGCCGGCCAGCGACCGCTGGGCTGCACACGAGTGACCAAGCCATCTGCTGCTGCTGCTGCTGCCGCCGCCGCCGCCGCCGCTGCTGCTGCTGCACGGCATGCTCCCTTACCAGCGCTTCAACCCCTGCAGGTGGGCAGCGGCATGAACGAGGAGGAGCGTCCTGATACTTTCTCCCCGGTTAGTCTGGTTCTTGCTGTCCTGATCGCCTGCTAACACCCCTGCAGGTGGGCAGTGGCATGAACAACGAGGAGCGGCGGCTTGTTGACGAGCAGCTGCGCCCCATAGCCAGGGACGCCAGCAAGTACCCGCCGCCCAACTGCTACCGGTGGGTGGGGGCCTCAAGAGCCGCCAGGCTGCCCACTTCAGCATGCCCTCATATCGGAATGGGCTGCTGTAAACGTCGTGTTCCACGAAGCGAGCCGGATGTGTGGATGGCTCCAAACCCAAAAATGGAAATGGAATTGGTCGAGTGCATGGCGTCATCCCCCTGTGCCTGGCCCCTGCTGTCCTCCCCTTCACAAGCAGGCTGAATGGGCGGGAGAAGCCAGAGGTGTGGATCTTAGACCCCACCAAGAGCATCGTGCTGCAGGTGGGGCTGGGCCGGCGCTGCAGCTGCAGCGCTAGCACAGGCAGACTGTTATACGCCGAGGCTGCATGCCCGGCTTGCAAGGCAGTGTGTCCTGCTGCGCTGGCACTGCTATTTTGACACATCAGGTTCCCACCCTCTTTGGTAGGGTGACCGTGCACGCCCGGCCCAGCTAATATTCGAACATGTTCGACCGGCTTTCATTTGTGCCAACTTCCTTCCCCGCTCCCTGCAGGTGCGAGCCGACCTGCGCACCATCCGCTCCAGCCAGTTTGCAACCGGCTACTCGCTGCGCTTCCCGCGCATCGAGCGCATCAGGTGGGTTGCAGGACGCTGCTGGCCAATGTCCGGGGCGTGATGAGTGGAGCGCGCACAGCAGGCGGGGCCGTTGCAGCTGTGCACCCGCTGCTCTGCGCCGCGCTGCAGTTTGCCTGCTTGAACGCCTGCTCGCAGCATCAAAGAGAGAATCTTCCTAACCCACCTAGCATTCACCCGGCATGAATTATGCGCGTCTGTGTGTGCAGGGACGACAAGACGGCGGGCATGTGCAACTCCACGGCCGACCTGCAGGCGATGGTGGAGCAGCAGGCGGCCAAGCAGAGCGGGGAGGACCTGTTTGAGGAGGTGAGCGCTGAGCAAAACGGGGGTGTGCTGCAGTTTACAGTTTGGCAGTTTGGTCCATAGGGGGTTGGTGCACAAGCAGAGCGGGGAGGGCCTGTTTGAGGAGGTGAGACCGAGGCAAAGGCAATGGGGTGGACAAGTGATGGAGTGTGCATGGCACGGTATGGGAGGCACAACGAGCTGCTAGCATGTCAAAGGAGGCTGCTTGCATGCAAAGGGGAGGCAAAGCTGGGAGGGCGTTTCCGTGCATGCAACAGGTGCCTTGCATGCCTAAGCTCCTCCAAAAGCATCCAGCTCCTGCCTGCTGACCCGCTCACCCCCCTCGAGCAGGGCGCCCCCGGCAGCGACCAGGGGAACAAGCGCTACAAGCGGCGCACGGGGCGGCGGGACGGGGAGCGAGCAGCCAAGAAGCAGAGGAAGGGGCACGAAGTGGTGGCCTCGCGCAGGCTGGCGGATGTGTCAAACGTAGGTGGTGGGCTGTGGCGCGGTGCAGTGCGAAGGGTGGTGGTGAGTAGCAGCAGGGTCTGGTTGGCTCTATGCTGCAGCTGGGTTTGGGGCCCAATGGCGTTGCTGTTGCTGTGGTTTGCGCATCCCAGGCCGCCCAAGCTCAGTCCAGCTGAGAAAACCCATCTATCGCCGCAGGTGGAGGTGGAGAGCGACGTGCTGTCGGGCTTCAAGATCTGGTTTGCCAACACCAAGGGCTACAAGTGAGACACACATACACACGAACTAGTTTGCTTGCATGGCTGCTCAGCAGCTGACAGCTGGCAGCTGGAGCAGCAGCACTGCAGCAAAAGCAGACGAATAATTTGAAGCTCCCTCGCAGTGCCACCTGCTGTAAACTGGTTTCTGCTCGGTCTCCTCTGCGCCTTGCAGCGCCGCAGAGCTGCAGGCGCTGGTGAAGCGGTTGGGCGGCAAGACGTCCATCAGCCTCATCCCCAGCGTCACTCACATCCTTGCGGGTGGGTGGGGTTGGTGGTGGGCAGGAGGGCTGGTGGGTGGGTGGGCTGCTGGTGCGGATGTGGGATGCTGGGTGAGGGTGGGAAGGCGGGCGGTGGTCGGTGAGCCATCATCCGCATGGCGGCTGTGCATTGATGGTGATTCTATCTACAGGGTGGCCCTGGCCTGCAGGCCAGGAGGACAAGGGGCTGGAGCAGCTGTGTCACGGTTGGGTCTCCCAGGTGGTTCAATATGGTTTATTCTGCCCATCTCGCAGGCCAGGAGGACAATGGGTTTGGAGCGGCTGAAGCGCGACAACCGCGACTTGGTGACAAGCTATCACCTACAAGTTAGCTGGGTCTCAGCAATGCTTCATACGGTCCCTCCAATGCTGCAGGCCAGGAGGACAAGGGCCTGGAGCGGCTGAAGCGCGACGATCGGGACGTCATCTGCATTGCCTGGCTGCTGCAGTGCGGGCGGGAGGGCAGGCTGGTGCCGCTGCGCCCGCGCCACTACCTGCACATGAGCCGCGCCAGCCTGGTGAGTGACAACTGGAGTGGGTGTTACTCAATTCACAGCAAACCAACTGGGGCTGTGCAACCTGGCAAGTGAAGGGTAGCTTGTGCAACCTGGCAAGTGAAGGGTAGCTGCCCTTGAGCTTCTGTGGAAGCGTTGCCTACGTCAATATCTTTGCCCCGCAAAACCCTTGGGCGCAGGTCAGCAACCCCGATGTGGACACCCTTGGAGACTCCTACATGAGCGGTGCGCCCGGCCTCAGGCTGCTGCAAGGCTTGTGGGCATTGCGCTGCAGCCTAATGCAAGCTGTTGCTCTGCAGACTGCTGACCCTATGCACTGATCAGCGTGTTTTACTGGTTTGCTGGGGACCCAATCCATTACCTGAACAGACGTGGAGGAGGGGGATGTTTCGCTCACTTTCTCACTGTTACCCCAACAGACGTGGAGGAGGGGGATGTGGAGCACCTGCTGCGTGGCACGGCCCGCCGCGGCACCCTGGATCTGTCCGCCCTGGCTGCCAGCCTGGCTGAGGGCGGCGATGACTTTGACGACGACTGGAACGAGCAGCTGGTGCGGCTGAAGCGTGTGATTTTGGCTGGGGTTGTCGGTACTTTACAAAAGCCTGGCCAAGGCGGTGACGACTGGGACGAGCAGCTGGTGCGACTGCAGTGTGTCAACTTGTGGGGCATGACCTTGGAGGTACACAACCAGGCAGCAGCGTGGCATTTTGAGTCGGCTGTGATGTGGTCGGCACGCTGAATACGCTTGCAATTCTTGTTCAACTGTGATGCACTCAGACTCGATGCTGCCCGTCTCTGCCACCCCCGCTGCCCTTCCACCCAGACCGAGGCGCGGCGCCGGCTGAGCCGGCAGGCCAGAGGCGACGCTGCGGCGGCGATTGCCGCTTATCTGGACGCACAGCTGGCAGGCATCGGCGAGCGCGATGCACGCTTCTCCCTGCTGCGAGGCTGCACCGCCGCTCTACTCCAACTGGGCACTGGGAGCGCAGATGCGGCTGGTGGGGACGCAGGTGGCGATGCTGCCGATGCGTCTGAGCATGGCAGCAGTGCAGCCGCTCCCAGCCGCCGCCTGTTCCCCAGTGTGGCGGGCCTGGTGCAGCAGGGGCGCGCCTCGCTGGAGCGCCTGCAGCAGCTGCAGGCGGCCTGTGCGGGTGCGCAGGTTCGCATCATGGGAGGGGGCGTGAGCGGCAGCGTGGCCCAGCAGGTGACGCATGTAGTAGGACTGGTGCTGGCGCCTGCCACCCCGGCTGCCGCTGACGGCGGCGAGGGAGCAGGTGCTGAGCAAGAGGCAGAGGCAGAGGCAGAGGCAGAGGCAGAGGCAGAGGGCAGCACAGCTGCTGCCCGCGGCGTGCAGCCGCAGGCGCTGCTGGCTGCGGTGAGCCAGCAGGCGGGCGGCGGCACAGCGGTGGCCAGCCTGCGCCTGGGCATCTCAACGGGCATGCACCTGGTGTCCCAGAGGTGAGTGGGTGCAGGGCTGGGGTTTGTGGGGAGCGGTTGAGGCTGTGGGGCGCTGTCTGTTTGCAGTGTTGCCGTGCGCACTCTCTGCCCATGCGCTGCTGCTCCTCACATGCGGCCACACCAACAAAGAGCCTGCCTGTTGTGCCTCCAATTGCTGCAGCTGGGTGGATGCATGCACGGCCGAGTCGCAAGCCTACGGCGCCGCCTCACAGCCGCCGCCCGCCCAAGGTGAGCTGGCCGCACATGTTTACAATGCGGTGAGGCATGCCGGCCCTGGGCAGCTCTGATTGGGCGCCGCGCGGCTCACCGCACGGCTGCCTGCATTCCAACAACCCCGCTCTGCTGCACCACCCGCAGGGTATGCGCTGCCGGTGGCCGGCGGCCTGGAGCCTGCTGCCTCTGCCCAGTGGCCCTGGGACGAGTTTGTGTCGCAGCAGCGCAGCCCGAGGAGCGCCGCCCGTGCAGCGCGTCCCACCAGCAGCGGAGACACGGCCGCACGCAGCACCGTGCGGCGCGGCGGCAGGGCGGTGGCGGGGGCAGCGGCGCGGGCGCGGCCAGTGCCCACGGGCCGTGCTTCGCGGGCCGTCAAGGCAGAACCCAAAGAGGAGGCAGAAGAGGTGGTGCAGGGCGTGCACATCAAGCAGGAGGCTGGTGCACCACCAGCAGCAGCAGCGGCAGCGAAGCCGCGGCGCCGCGGCCCGGTGCTGTCGAGGGCCCGCCGAGCGGCGCCAGCGGCGGAGCAGGCGGCAGAGCGGCAGGCTGCGGTGAAGGAAGAGCCTGTGCAGGTCAAGCAGGAGGAGGAGCAGCGGCCACAGCGACCGAAGCAGCAGCCGCAGAAGCAGCAGCAGCGGGTGGCAGCGCCTGCACCAGCTGCGGCGGTGGCGCCTGTTGCAGCGCCTGCGTTTGAAGCGCCCGCACCGGCAGCGCCGGCTCCTGTGGCTGCTCCCCCAGCGGTGAGGGCTTGCTTTCTGCAGATATCTGTGCGCCTGCAGAACTGCCTACCCGGTGCGACTGGACGCAATCACAAGCCTAGCAGTTGATTACTGTTGCCGTGTGCGTTCTCCATGCTTGCAGGGCGGCCTCATGTTCAATGCGCTGTTTGGCGATCTGGGTGTGGCGCCACCTGCCGCGGCAGCTCCCGCTCCCACCGCCGCCCTACCGCCGCTGGCGCCAGCGCCACCAGCACCGCCTGCCACCGCATCCCTGCCACCCGCTCCAGCGGCACCTGCTGGTGATGACGGCGGGGGCGCAGCACCAGCAGCAGCCGGCTCGCCTGCCAAGCCACGCATGAGCCTGCGCGAGCGGATGGCGCAGCTGAAGCAGGCGCAGCAGGAATGAAACGCGGGGCGTCGGGCTGGGCAGGCGGCGCAAGGCTGCAGACACCTGTACAGACTTGTGTATATGACTGCATATGTGTCCTCGAATGTAAGTCTGGCAGGCTGGCAATCTGGCAACCAGGCGACGAGGGCAAAGTAGGCCAGCAGGCACCGCCGCCATCCGCCGCTGTGGCGCGGCGCCGCCCAGGACACCTCCTGTGCGCCCGCCGAAGCACTGTCGTTGTCAGCTGTGCTCTCAAATCTCAACTTGCTCCGTCGGGCCTGCCAGCTGCAGCAGGCAGAGGACGCGGCGGGTGACAGCGGCGCACCAGCCACCTGCGGCGCCCCGGACGTTCCGTCAGCGATCTCCCTGCACCGCCTGGCCCACGCTGGAATGGCGCAGGGGTGCGCCAGCTGAGCCAGCGGGCGCGAGCAGCCGAGCCCCTTCAAACGGTGAGCCGGGAGCCGCTGCCGCTGGAATGCGGGTGCTCAGAGGGCACTGATCGCCCGGGGACGCACCTCCGGCCCGCCGCCCGCCCTGCCAGACTGCCCCGCCGCTCGCCGCCGCCGCTCGCCGCCGCTTATTCTCTGCCGTCGATCCTGCAGCCCTCGCTTCTCCCACTCACCCGCCTGCCCCCTGTGCAGCTCCAACACCATGCTGGCGGCGGTGAACCCCATGCCGGCCACGTCCTTTCAGCTGGCGCCCGCATTTGCGGCGGGGCAGGGCACCGTGACGGTTGGGCGTGTTGAGGACAATGTGATCTCTGCCATCCGCCTCAACAATGCAGCCCCTGCGCAGCTGCCCGACAGGCTGATCAACATGGTAAGGGGCCAAGCTCGCACCAGGCAGCTGGGTGCAGAGCGTTTGGCAGGAGCGGCAGCTGACGCCGCCGTGCTGTCCCCCTCGCCGCCGTGAGTGCAACTGCTCGGCAGCTCAGCCCGCTGCCGCTGCACCAGGCATCAACCGCTGCGGCCCTCACTGCGCAGATGTCGCGCCGCCATGCTCGGCTGGAGGTGGTGGCGGGCCACCTGGAGCTGACTGACCTGGAGGCAGTCAATGGCACCTACGTGAACGATGCACGCATCGAGAAGGGCAGCCGCAGGTACAGCTGATTCGGAGCAGCTGTGGGGCAGCCCAGTAGCTGCAGCAGCAGGACGTGACGCTTGCAAAGCCAGACGGCGGTCAGGCTAGTACACAATGCATGTATTGTGGCAGCTGAACAGCTGTGCAGGCCCCCCAGCAGCGGCTGTCCTGCCGCGTTTCATTTCCTGACGGCGAGCCTCCGCCTCCCGTCCTGAGTCCAGGGTGCTCCAGGAGAACGATGTCGTCTCGTTTGGCGGGTGCGCATCACTGCTGAGTCCTTTTGTACCACTGCTTGGTATGGCTGTTGCACGCTGCCTGCAGCTGCGCGGCCACCTGCGCACCTCGCTTCCAGCACCCACCTGCCCCTCCCCTGCTGTTGTTGTGCAGCCCCATCACTATCATGATGCGCGGCCAGCCCCGCCCCAACCCTTGGGTGTGGCGCATCAAGCAGCTGCAGCAGTTCCTGGCCTCTTACGTGCCCCCCAGCCAGGCGCCTTCGCCTGCCCAGCAGGCAGCTGCCGCGGCAGCGGCCAGCGCAGGCACGGCACCCACACCGGGAGCGCCCGCCCGCGAGGTGTATAGCTTCAGCCCAGTGGCACGGCCATCCGGGCAAGCAGCAGCGGCGGCAGCGGTGCTGCCGCCTGCTGCCATTGTGGCAGCGCCACCTCTAGGGGAGGAGGAAGTGGTTTCGCCGGAGCAGGCGGCGGCGGCGCAAGGTGAGACAATGGCGGCAGGCTGGTGCAAGCTGAGCACGGTTTTCGATGTGCGTGGGTGGTGCAGATGACTTGTGCAGGCCGAGCCCTCCTCCATCCCCTTATCTTTGAGCCATTCCGGTCTGGCTGCGCTTCCCTCCGATTTCTGGTGCAGGCAGCATCACGCAGCCAGGCACCATCCCACTGTCCGGGTCGGCATTCGTGGCAGATGGCTTGGGCTCGCCAGCAGAAGCAGCAGCACCTGGAGCAGTGGCACCAGCAGCAGCGTCGCCTGAGCCCCCTGCTGTCGCGCCGCATGTGGAGCCCTTGGCACCGTGCGAACCCGCCGCTGGGCAGCAGCAGCAGCAGCAAGGGGGTGCAGCATCGCCGGATGACAGCGACGACAGTGCTGCCCTGGCTGCCCTGGCTGCGTACGAGGCTCATGTGGCGTCGCAGCAGGGCTCCGCCCAGCTGCAGCACCAGCAGCCCGCTGCTGCACAGGCCGCGGCAGCAGGGGCAGCAGCAGCGCCAGCGCAGGCAGCGCAGCAGCAGGGGCCCTTGCAACAGGCGGCGGCGCAGCTCCGCACAGCGCAGCAGCAGGCACCAGCACTGCAGGTGCCACAGGCTGCAGACGACGATGTGGTGGACCTGACTGCCGACTCGCCAGAAGCACTGCCCACCAACCGGCTGCCGGCGGGCGGTGCAGCCGGCTGGATGGCACAGGCACTGCCAGGGGCAGCAGCGGCAGCGGCAGGAGGGGCAGGGCCTGATGTGGTGGATCTGCTGGACAGCTCGCCAACCAAGCGGCGGCATGGCGATGATGTGAGTGGGGTCTGCGCAGCTGGTGGCGTATCGCTAAGAGCATGTCAGCGTGCAAGCATTGCTGGGTGCCCAGCCTGGTGGTCAGGGAACATAACGGGTGTGCTGGTCTGTTTCTGCGTGCTGCAGGAGGGCCAGGATGCCAAGCGGGCCAGGCCCAGCCCTGAGGCCCGCATGCCGCGCCCAGCTGCAGCCATCGGGCAAGCACCCGTGCTGTCCACCAGCGACGGTGCAGGGCCTTCTGCACCCGCAGCAGAAGCGGCAGCGGCGGCAGCTGGAGGGGGCGGCGGTGCGGTGGACGTGATGTCGGCCCTGAGCGAGGCAGCTCCCGTCTGCGCCATCTGCCAGGCGAGTGGATGCATAAATGGGTTGGGAGGGTAGGGCACACTGTATTGCAACACTTCCCTTCGACTCAGGGGCCTCAGTTTGCTGCATGGGGGACATCGTGTCAGTGTTGCATTCTGCTATCAACCTGGCGATGATGCAGATGCCTGCGATGCTCCGCCTTGCCTGCAGGAGCTGCCGGTGGTGACTCACGCCATGGTGCCGTGCGGCCACGCCTTCTGCGGCGAGTGCCTGGCCGAGTGGCTGTCCAAGAAGAGCGACTGCCCCACCTGCAGGTGCGGGCCGTGACGAGGCCGCTGGTGGCTGGCTTGATGCATGCCAGGGTGCTCCGCTCGAGTGGAGAGCTCGCAAAGCATGGTTCCAATTCAGCCTACTCCGCTGGGGTTTGCCGTGCAGCTAAGCACCTGCCGATGCACTAAAACTCAGTTGCCCCCGTTTCTGCCGCAGGAAGCGCGGCGAGGCGGCCCCGCTGCGCAACCACGACATGGACCGCTTCATCGAGACGCTGGTGTCGCTGTCGGCGCGCGGCGCGGGGCTGGTGAGTGGGGCGAAGTTGCAGCCTGGGTGCAGGGGAGGGTGTTTTGGGCATGTGGCGCCAGTGGGTGGTGGAGAGCTGGCTGGGATGGTGAATATTACTGTGCTGCTTTGCCGCAGTTGCGCTCCCTGCCTGCTGGGCCACGCGTTGCTACTGCGCTGAGCATCATGCGACGTGTACTGTTGCCCCACCGCAGCTGAGTGCGGAGGACCTGGAGGCGCGGAAGCAGCGTGTACAGTCGTGGGAGAGCAAGCGGGCGGAGCTGGAGGCTCGGCTGGCGGCGCCCTGGACCCGGGGGGCACGTGGTGGCGGCGGCGGCGGCGCTTCAGGTGGGCAGGGGGTGCGATGCGTGCTTGGGGAACTGTATCGCTGCTGGCAGCAATGTCACGCTGAATACTCAGTTAGTTGTAGGCCCAAATGGGCTGGACTAGGACCTCTGACTTTGCCGCCCTTTGCGCCCCGCCTATCCTCCCAACTTGCAGACGACGGGGGCGCTTACGGCGGGATGCTGTCCGCCTTGGCAGCCTCCATCCTTGGTGGCGGTGGCCTGGGTGGATTTGGCATGATGGCTGGCGACCCGCTGATGGGCCTGGGCCACATGCCAGCCCCCGGCGGCGGCGGCGGGCGGCAGCGGCGGCCCCCGCAGGTGGGCACAGTGGGAGTGCTGGCATTGCTGCAGCATGCCTGTGGCCTTGCCTCCCTGCTGCAGTGCATGAACAGCATTTGTTTGCGCATCGATGTGCTGCTTGACGTGCAGTTCTGGACAGCATTCATCGCACCATCGTCCGCTTGTTTCCCTCGCAGATCGTGCCGCCGCGGCCGGCGCCACCGCCCTCCAACGAGTATCGCGCCGAGGTGACTCCGCACGGCAGCGCCTCCCGCTGCGCCGCCTGCAACGCCGCATTTGGCGAGCTGTCCACACGCATCGGGCAGCGGCCGCAGGCGCAGCCGCGCGGCGCCACGCCAGCCTACCGCTGGTGGGTGGGGCTGGGCAGCTGCTGCAGAGTGGGTTTGGGGCGCCTTTGGAGGTCCTGTCGCTCATGTCTCTTGCCAGTGTGCATGTGCGCCATTCTATCTGCTCAACAGGTCGCTGCTTCACCCTCAATTGCGTGTGCTCATCAGCCGATGTGTGGGTGCCTCGCCTGCAGGTACCACCTGGGCTGCCTGCCGGCCAGCGCCTGGCACGAGGCGCGGTCGCGCGGCGTGACCAACCTGCGCAACGTGAGCAGCTGCACTGGCCTTACCTAGCTGTGCTGATGTGCTGCATTCCAGCTTGCTTGCTGTTGCCACAATGTACTTGCATTGCCTTGCAAGAAGCGACCCTTCGGCCGACTTCTAATCAGACCTGCCCTCCTTTGTCTTGTGCTGCAGCTGCCGCCCGCCCACGCATCGCGCGTTCGGGAGCACATGCAGCTGCCAGCCGCGCCGGCACCGCAGGCACACGGGCGGCGGCGGTACGCCATGTAAATCCGCCACCGCCAACCTGCAGGCTGCCTGCAGTGGGCAGCTGGGTGTCTGGAGCTGCGGTTGGCCCGCAGGTTGGTTGGGACTGCTCCGATTTGCTTAGATAATGCGTCGCACTGTGCCCTTCTGCTGAGTGTGGCAGAGGCTGTAACATTTCAGAGCTAGATAGAAGGCAGCGGTGCGGAAGGCGGCAAGGCACCCCGGGCGGCGCAGCGCACCCAGCGGCGGACGGCAGGGCAGTTTACTGCCCATGCGCTCCTACCTACCCACCTTGGAACAGCGTGGCACTCACGATGCGCTGCCCAGGGCAGCTGGTTGCTGCCTGCTGCTGGCTTCCGCTGCTGCTGCTGCTGCCACAGCGTGTCGGCGCGCAATGGGCGGCAGTCTTGACTGGCGAGCAGGAGGTAAGCGTGGCAGGAGGGCAGCGGCTTGCCTGGGCGGCGGCGCGGGCGGCGGCCGGAGCTGGCGGCAGCTATGTTGTCTGCCAAACGCTCCAGGTGCTGCTCTCCTGCTCTGCTCTTCTCACCGTACTGTTGCGCAGGTGCCTCCAATGGACACACCCACCGAAGCTGTTTGGAATGCCACCATAGTGGAGGGCCGCTGCCACTGGACGCTGCAGGTGGGGGTGGCAGGCGCCCGGCAGAGGCAAAGCACTATATTACCTCTGCCGAACCTCTCACTGCCCGCTGATCGCACAGATCTATGATGCGCAAGATATCACCATGGTGCACATTCACCAGGCGAGACCAGCCGTTCCTGCGGGGCCGGCAAGAGGCAAGAAGCGTACATGCTGCATCGGACGGTGCTCACAGCTTTCTACCCGCAATGTGCTCCCTCCCCCAACAGGCCAATGCAACGTTGACTGGGCCCATCATGGTGTTTCTGGTGCCCGTGGGGGTGGGCAGCGCCGCCAACCCGCCGCCACCCCTGCCACCACTGCCCGGCCTGCCGACCACGGCCAGCACTGGCACCAGTGGCAGTGCCACTGGCAACTATGGGCTAGCAGGAGGGCAGCCCCTGTTGGCAGGGGATGTGCTGCCCCCTGGGCTGCCCGAACTGCGCCCACCGGCTAATGGAGATGGTGAGCAACAGGAATCTGCAAGGGCTCAGCGCTCGTTTGCTGGGCGCGACCCTGGCGCCTCATGCGGGCTGGCTGCCCATTCACACTGCCAACCGCTGCCCGTTCGCCTTCCGCAACACATTGCAGTGTCATACAGCGGCAGCTTTGGTGCCGAAGACTTGGGCGGCCCCGCCCAGGGGCTGCCAATGAGCGAGCTGGTGGCCATGTTCAGGGTGAGCCCAGCTCAACCTTGGGCATGAACGCTTGCAGTGTTGCCAATTAGCGCTTGCTTTGGTGCCGGTGGATGCAGGCATGTGTTGCAGCTCGTGCTGCCGCTGTACACGATGCATTGCGGACCTGGTGTAGAGCAGAGGTGGATGGTAGATCTGGGTTGCCAACATGTCTGCTCAAAGTCTGCATGCAGGCTGGCCATGCGTGGGTGAACGCGCACAGCGTGGCTGAGCCGGCTGGCGTCATACGGGGGCAAATTCAGGGGGGCTGAGCTGCCTTGCCACCTGCTTGTCTCTCTGCAACGCTGCTTTATGTGTACATCTTTATATGTAAAGCTAAATGAAGCGCTAATCTGATCAAGAAGCAAGGTAATTTCATGCGCAGCTGGAGCGGCGGCGGCATGCCCGCAGCGGCTTTGGACAGTCCGTTTGCGAGTGTCGCTTTCGGATCGTTTGTTCAGGCGTTCAGTGCCGCGATGACGGGTGTGACAGCCGCTGATACCAGCCCTGAGACGCACCCTGCCCACTTCTTCCTGCCGGTGCGCGACCGCGACGCAAGCGTGGAGCTGGTGCTGCCTGCAGCTTCTACAGAAGCAGCTGAGGCTGACAGCGCCAAGAGGCAACGATGCGAGCCAGCGGCGGCGGCGGCGGCGGTGGCGCCGCCGGCAGCTGACGGACCGCAAGCGGCAGCCATAGGGCTCGCAGAGCACACCATCATACTGCCATCTTCAACCCACCTGCTGAAGAGCGCCTCACCCAAGTTTTGGTGAGCGACGTTTTGATAGGCTGGCTTCTGATGGGCAGCAGTGCGGAAACAATAGGTGGACCGGCATGCCAGCCGTACCAAGGCAGCATCCTCCGTTCCACTGCTCTGGCTGCCCACCCACCCTTTCAGCGCTGCACTGGAGCGCTGGAGCGGGGAGCACGGCGGCAACAAGCTGCGCTTTGAGTGCGGCAGCGAGCAGGAGGCAGAGAGTTGGAGCCATTTGTTGGATTGCATCCACAGCATGGGCCGCCAGCTGCCGGCAGGTGGGTGGGCAACGAGCAGCAGCGTGATTTTGCTGTGCAGTTTGCGCTGTGCAGCTGGCTTGCTTGCATGCATGCCAGAGGGTGTAACAACTTGCACCTTGTCATCGATCCGTCTGACGTCACTGTCTTGATCACGTGTGCTCCCCTGCTGCCGCTGCCCCGCAGATCTGGAGGCGGTGCTGCGCCTGCTGCTGCTGGCCCGCGAGCAGGCAGCTGAGCCCGTGGTGGCGGCTTGCCTGCGGGAGCTCCATGCCCAGGCAGGGTTTGATCTACTTGGACCAACCTTGCGTTGCCGCAGTGTCGAGCATGTGCTGAAGATGTGCTGTGCGGTACAACGGGCTCTTGCTTGCTGCTGAAGACGCTGTTTCATGTGCAACTGCCGCAGGCGGACCAGCTGTCGGCGGCCAGCTGCCTGGAGCTGCTGACCCAGCTTGAGACGGGCGTGTCTGAGCACGATCAACTGCGGGCACTGGGCGCACGCTTGCTGGCGGCCGCCTGCCAGCGGCTGTCAAAGCTGCTAGGCGAGGATGCTGCAGTGCGTGGCGACGCCGCAGTGCAGGCGCAGCTGCTGGCGTTCCTGGGGCCGCTGCACCACATGCTGAACGACACAGTGCGGCAGGATCTGTTTATCAAACTGCCTTTCGAAGTGCTCCGGGTGCGTACATGCCAATGCACGGCGCTTGCATTTCATCCGCTCGCTTGCTGGCTGGCCAGCATTCTGATGCTCAGCTGCAGTGCTGCAGGACTGCATTTTTGAGGACCGGAACATGCGGGCGGACACAGAGGTCACTGGTGAGTTTGTAGCTGGCATGTTTCACCCCTGCTCGCCAGCATCGCTGCATGCCCCCACCACCTTCTTGCCCTGCAGTGCTGGCGGCCTTTGCGCTCTGGGCGGAGCACAACTTTCCCGATCCTTTAGACGAAGCGGTCACGGAGCGCGTGGTCGCAATTTGCAGCCGCATCCGGTTCCCACGCATCCCTGCCGACATGCTGCAAAACTACTGGTGGGCAGCGCAGCCTCTTGACTTAAGTCGTGTGTCGACATGCACGTGCACCGTGCGCCTATGATACCAGGCGTTGCGCCATTGCTCACCACGTGCGTCCTGCTGCCGTGCAGGGACTGCTGGGCTTTCCTGAGCTGGTTCGACCCCAGTGGGGAAATCCTGGCGCGGGCGGTAAGCAAGTACAGGAGCCTTTGCTGCGCCATCAACACTCCTGTCGAAGCCTTGCCAGGCCTGACACCTATGAACTGCCTGTGCACTGCAGCTTGTGGCAGCTTCCAGCCCTGTGCAACTGGAGATATGGCAAAACTTTGCGAATTTTGACGATGGGGACGATGAGGAGGCTGGCGACTCGCTCACTGCCGCCCAGTTTGTCGCCAAGTGCGGCAGCTGGTGGCGGCCCCGGCAGCCGCGACTCACTGCATACATCGAGGCAGCCGTGTTTGAGGTCCAGGTGCGCCGGCTTTGCTTGCAAGCAGCAAAGCGGATGGGGCAGTTGATTCTGCTGCCGCTTGAGTTGCATGCCAGGTGGCGGCCAGCCAGGCTTGCAGAGCTGAAGCGCATGCTTTGCAGTGCCTGCAGCTGACCCGCGATGACGCCGCAGTCGAGGTGCAGTCGGCAGCCAAGTACTGGCAGGGCTGCTGGTGGGCATGCTTGCTGTGCAAAGAGGCAGATGGCAACCTAGGCGTCTACATCATTCCGGCGATGTGCCAGGGGCACGAAGCTGCCTTCTCAGGGCCTAAGGTCCTCGCCTACGGCATGCTGGTGAGTTCTGCCCGCGGCGCATGGGCGATGGTGTGCGGACGGGCAGCTCTGCTAAACTGGTTCACACCTACATGTGTGCAGGCCACGTGCACTGTTACGCTGTGCGGCAAGTCTTGCAGCTGGAGTCAGACGGGCGCACGCTGGTTCCTGCCCTGGAAAGGATACGGCAGCGGTTGGAGCAGCTGCGAAGTCAATGGTCAGCCCCTCACCTGGCAGGCCTTTTGGGCTGAAGGCTCCCCCTGGCTGACCGAGGGAGCCGCTCGGGTGCGCTTTGTGCTGGAGCCGCCTGAAGAACTGGACTAGCCTGCAACGGCAACCTTTCTTTGTTTGGCATGTCGCTGCGATGTTAACGCGCACAGCGTGGCGGAGCCGGCGGGCGTCATACGGGGTCAAATTCAATGGGACTGAGCTGCCGCCTGCCTGCCAGTCTGCAACGCTTTTTTTATGTCACATCTCTGTGTAAAGGCAGATAACAGACTCAAGGGCGATGCAGGCGGCATTCGCAGCGGCAGCGAGCTGAGCGGCAGCGGTGCTGCAGCGGCAGTGGCAGCAGCATCGGCTTTGGACAATCCGTTCGGGAGCTTCACTCTTCTCTGAAACATTGTCAGGCGTTGCAAGCTGCGATGGAGGGTGCACTGGTCTCTGAGGCGGCCTCTCGGACTCACCCCGCCGACTTTTTCCTTCCCGTGGGCGACCGGGACGCAACGGTGGAGCTGCTGTTGCCTCGAACACGTAGCAGCAAGCGACAGCGAGCGCAGAGCGCGCCGCCAACGGCGGCGGCGGCGGCGGCGGCGGCGGCGGCGGCGGCTGGATTGCAAGCGCCCCCGCACATCATCGGTCTGCAATCTTCGACCTTCCTGCTGAAGAGCGCTTCGCCCAAGTTTTGGTGAGCTTTAGTGTCACCGTCTGCTGCTGAGCTGCAGCAGGACAGGTCATGAGCGTGTGTGGTGCTGTGCTGCTCTCCTGCCGACGTCGACATTCGAGTGCCCTGCACTAGCTGCTCGCCTCCCGGCAGCGCCGCTTTGGAGCGCTGGAGCGGGGAGCACGGCGGCAACAAGCTGCGCTTCGAGTGCGCTGGCCAGCAGGAGGTGGAGACTTGGAGCCACCTGCTGGACTGCATTCACAGCATGGGGCAGCAGCTGCCGGCAGGTAGGAGGGCAAACAGGAGGAGTATGCAGCGCAGCTTGCAGTCGCTTCCAACAGCCCGGGCGTGTGGTAACTCGCAGCTGATTAGGCATCAGCCCGGCTTGCAACACTGCTCGCACTAATGATTTTGCCGCTTTCTGGCCTCGCCTACCCTACAGGCGTGGAAGCACTGATGCGCCTGCTGCTGCTGGCTCGTCAGCAGGTGGCCGAGCCTGTGGTGGCGGCCTGCCTGCGCCAGCTGCACGCCCAGGTGCAGCGGGGGCGTGCTTGAGGCAAGCTGTCATCTCCGCATTGCAGCATACTTGCTGCACACTGCACCACATGTGGCTCCCACGCATCGCCAAAACACTCTGGTTCATGCTGCAGGCGGACCAGCTGTCGGCGGGTAACTGCCTGGGTTTGCTGCGCCACCTTGAGACGGGCGTTTCGGAGCTCGACCAGCTGCAGACGCTGGGCGAGGGCCTGCAGGCGGTGGCCTGCCAGCGGCTGTCCAAGCTGCTAGCCGAGGATGCTGCAGTGCGGGGCAGCGATGCTGTGCAGCACAAGCTGCTGTCATACCTGGGGCCGCTGCAGCGCATGCTGAACGATACCCGGCGGCGGGAGCTGTTTATCAAACTGCCTTTTGAGCTGCTCCAGGTGCGGAAGCGCCAGTGAATGACGCTGGCGCCTCATTTGTTCGGTTGCTGGCCTGCGCCACATGGGCGCTTAGCTACGCACGTGTTGGTGCCTACCTGCGATGCAGGACTGCATTTTTGAGGACCGCAACATGCAGGCGGATGCTGAGGTCACGGGTGAGTTTGGCGGCAGGCAGTGTGACATGGTGCTTGCCAGCCACAATAGGTGCTTTGCGTCTTACTCACTCGCTTTTCTTGCAGTGCTGGCGGCCTTTGCGCACTGGGCGGAGCACAATCTGCCCGACCCTTTAGACCAAACAGGCACGGAGCGTGTGGTCGCGATTTGCAGCCGCATCCGGTTCCCAAGCATTCCTGCCGGCATGCTGCAACTGTACTGGTAAGCGAAGAGCGCCGCCCCTCTTCCACTGTTGTACCGAGCTGTCGAGTGAACAGACCTGACTGCCTTGCTTGTTGTCTTTCTTTGTGCAGGGACCGCTGGGCTTTCCTGAGCTTCGGATTTGACCGCATTGAGGGCATCCTCACACGTGCGGTAAGCAAATGCATGCGTCGGCACATGCATGCATGCATCGCGGGGCCCTTGCCACGCATCGTTACCAAGTGTGGCCTGACATGCGCGGTTGCATTTGCCCTACAGATTGTGGCAGCCGCCGACCCACCGCAAGTAAAGTTGTGGCTGGGCTGCGCAAATGATGCTGATGTGGCCATTGTTGAGGAGGGGGCTGGGAACTCGCTCACCGCAGCTCAATTTGTGGCCACGTGCAGCAGCTGGTGGCGGCCTCGCAAGCCGCAGCTGGGTCCAGGCCACGAATCGCCAGAATTCGAGGTCCGGGTGAGCTGGATTGGGACTTGCAAGCAGCAATGGCGAATGGGCCAGCCGTGTCTGCTGCCACGAACGCACAGCTAGCCAAGTTAGCAGACACTGAAGCACTCGTTCCTTGAAACTGCAGCTGGTCCATGATGAGGACGAGGTTTCATCCAAAGCAAACAGCTATTGGATCGGCTGCTGGTGGTCGTGCTTACTGGTCAAGGAGGAGGATGGCAACCTTGGAGTGTACCTGTGCCCATCAGTTAGCCGGGGGCACGTGCTGACTCTGGCACGGTTGCCCACGGTCCTCACTTATGGCGTGCGGGTGAGATGTGCGCGATGTGCTGCCCTGCTCACATAGTGTCATAGATTGCATTTGTGGCTGCAGCTCAGTGGATCGTCGGTCCACACCTCCGCACACGCAGGCCACATGCACTATTACGCTGTGTGGCAAGTCTTGCAGCTGGAGTAAGACAGCCAAGCACTGGTTCATGCCAGGCAAAGGGTTCGGCAGCGGCTGGAACAGCTGCTATCTCAATGACCAGCCCCTCTCCTGGGACGCCTTCTGGGCTGAGGGCTCCCCATGGCTGACTGACGGCGCAGCCCGGGTGCGCTTCTCACTCAAGCCGGCCACCTGAAGCATTGTTCTAGGTCCAGCCTCACACTCTGTCTGTACTGTACTGTACAAGTTCTTGCTTCGAGTGTCCTGCTTTGCTTGCATGTCAACAGATTGCTTGATTTGATGCATGTGAGCAAATTGCCCACAGAATCAGCTTGCCCGCCATGTTGGGCGCCGTTTGCGTGAACGCTGAAACGAGTGGTCATATCAAAGGTGTTTCATCAGCTTTCTCAGCGGAGCCAAGTGGCTGCTCAGGGCTGCAGCGGCGGCTGGGGTGGCGGCAGCAGCGCCAGGTGCCGCATGGTGGGCCGGCCGTGGGGGCAGTTCCAGGGGGCCTCCAGCTCCGCTAGGTGGTCCAGTATCTGGCAATAAAATGACATTGCAAAGGAAGTGGGTGAGATGAAGCAGAGCACAGGAGCAGCCGGAGGGTGAGACAACAACGGGCAGGAGCATTGCACTGGCAAGGGCGGCGGGCCACAACGCTCCAGCAGGCAGGGCAGGCAGGCAGATGCGGTTGCACCACTCGATGCCGCCCACCTGGCGCATGGTGCGCAGCTGCAGCGCCTTGCCAATCATGATGCTGCTCCGGCACGCGCGGGAGGCCAGCATGGCGCGCACGCTGCGGTCAGGAAGCACAGCACAGCACAGGCAGGGGGTTGGGTCAGTCATGGCAAGGGACTGGCAGGCGGGAGGCCAGCATGGCACGCACGCTGTGCTCAGGGAAGGGCACAGCGCAGTGCAGCAGGGGGTTGGGTCAGTCGTGGCAAGGGACCGCCAGGCATGGGAGGCACGCGCGATGTGCTCAGCTCAAGGCACAGCGCACCACGACATGGGGTGGGGCGGCAAACAAGCAGATAGGCAATGCGCCGCAGAGCGGGCAGCCACCATGAATGGCAGCATCCGCATTGCAGGGCAACACTCACCGGGAGGGCCGCACAACAGCGCCCGGGGCGCTACGTGCAGCCGAGGCAGAGCCGCCGCCAACGGCCAGCACAGGTGCAGCCCCGCTGTCCAGCAGGGACACAAGCTCCGCCACATCAGCTGGGCCAAAGGTGATGTTCTTGCTGTGCAGGGAAGGGTAGGCGGGCAGGCATGGGGGCGGGTCGGCAGGTGTGCAGGAGCGGGTAGCACCTTGCACGCCGCATGCTGGTACGCCTGCCTTGCGCCCAACCAAGCCGTGCGCCTCTTTGGCTGCCTGCCTGCCCACACACACCTGAAGGGCACCGCCGTCAGCAGCAGGCGGCCGGAGCCGGGCTCATCGCGGAACTCAAAGCCGTTCTGGCGGAACACGTCCAGGTTGTCGCTGCAAAGGGCAGAATTTAAAATATCCCTTAGTGGTGAGCCGCGATGAGTCAAAAGCCTGACGCAGCTTCTCCTGCCGGAACACGTCCAGGTTGTCGCTGCGACGGAAAGGGTTTGAGCTAATTTTAGTAGTGAATAAGCCTGTGCAGTGCACCAGCAGCGACTCATCTACAGCAGTTTTGCCTCGAGGACATGCCTGTATAACCAGCCAAGCAAAATACATCCAGGAGCCTCACCGCACGGTCAGCGCCTCGGTGGGCGACAGCTCCAGCGGCTGCGGCGCCAGCAGCGGCTGCCGGTTGAGCGTGGTGGTGCGCTGCAGCCGCTCAAAGTTGTGCTTCTCGTCTGGGGAAGGATGGGTGGGGCAATAAAAACAAAGCTTTTGTGACCGGACCAACTCTGTTCAGGTTTTGAGACGCCGACCGTGAGCACACTGTACACTGACGCTTGAATGAAGTTGCGCCTTAGCTGCCACGACAAGACACCCTCCACGCAACACACTGCACATGCATCTGCTCACTTCTATGCGTCCAGCTCAGCAGGCCATCCTCTGTCTGTGCCACATCCATAAACCCGTGTCAGCCCACTCAGTCGCACCCGAGGCGTGCTGGTCGACGATGAACAGGTCTCGGTCGAGGCGGGCCAGGATGAACCCCAGGTTGAACTGGCCCAGCACCTGGGCAGTAAGAATTGAAGGGGCAGAAATTGTTGTCGTTTTGATACAGCTAGCTCAGGTTGGCTGGCCAGAGAGAAGGACAGTCAGCGGATCCATTCCAGAAACTGGCCCAGCACTTGGGTGGGAGGGGCAAATGGGCCAGAGGGGCAGCGGCGGTTTGGAGGTCCAACAAGAGCTGGGCGATGTGAAGGCAGTACGGACACTGCGGGCCTGCTCAGCACGCAGGCCAGCCAGCTGATAATCGACAGCATCATGGCAGCACAGCATCGCCCCGCACCTCCAGGCGGCGGAAGTCGGCCTTATCAAACACGCGCTGCAGCTCCTGCTCTGCACGCAAGCAAAAAGGGTGGGTCCCAACAGCAGGTGGGCGGGAAAGTGGCGCAACCACGGCTGGCATTCCAATCACGCAGCAAGCTGAACACACAGTTCGCGCACCAGCCACACTCGCACAGCCCATTTTACCCACCTGCCACCTGCTCTGCCTGCTCTCGGCTCATGCCTGCCAGACCTGCCGCATCCGCCGCCCCTGCGCCCGGATCAGCGGCCGCCAGCGAGGCGGCCCCAAAGCGTGAACGCGAGCGCCGCCCTGCTGCCGCCTGCCTGCTGCCGCCGGCCCCACCACCGGCCTCCGCGCTGGCCCGAGCCGCTGCCAGCAGCCGCTGGCGCATGCTGGCAAGATCTACAGCTGCTGTGATGTCTCCGCTGCTAGATGTGGCGTACACAACCGCAGCATCAGTCTCCTCATCTCCTGCCTCCTGCTCAGCGCCGGCGGCTGCCACTGCCGCTTGACGCCCTGCTGCTGCTGCTGCTGCAGCTGGCATGCCACCACCCTGCTGCTGCGCTGCCTGCTGTGCTGCCTGCTGCGCTGTCTGCTGTGCCTGCTGTGGTTGCAACTCCTCATCGCTCAGTTCATACATTGCATCGTCCTCTGACTCCTCTTCCCTAGCTGCCTGCCGCTGAGCTGCTCCGCTGCTGCCGCCACCGCCAACAGCGGCGGCCCCGCCCACAGTGCCACCTGGCTGCTGCGGCGTGGCCTGCAAAACCGCTGCTGTGGCTGCCGCCTGCTGCTCTGTGCCGGCCGCCGCCAGGGCTGCAGGCTCTCCCCTGCCGTCCTGATTTAAATCCTGCGCCTCAGCCTCTGCTGCCTCCACTGCCCCCTCCGACCGCTGCTCCTTGTTTGAGGCAGGCGGCTGCTGCTCCCTCTGAAACCCAAAGCTGAGCAACGACCGCTGCTTGCTGCCCTGCTGCTGCTGCTGCTGCTGTGATAGCTGCTGAATCTGCGATTGCTGCTGCTGCGCCTGCTGCTGGCCGGCAGGGCTGGCAGCTGCCTGGCTGCCACTGCCGCCTCCAAGGGCAAATGCAGCCAGGGGCAGCACCGCCCGCCGCTTGGCAGGAGGTTCGCCCGCCTTGTCAGCAGGTGACTGCGCTACTGCTGCCCCCTCCTCCTCCCCATCCTCAGCCTCTGCTGCCGCTCCCTGCGCCTGGCTGGCAGCAAAGTGGCTGAAGGCAGGGACGCTGCGAGGACCGGCCGCCACTGCCTGGCTGCCGCCACGCTGTGCCTGCTGTGCCTGCTGCGCTGCCACCGCATCATTCACAGCGTATGTGTTGCGGCTGGGCTCCCACAGCGCCTGCAGGCAGCAACCAAGGAGGGGAGGTTGCCAGCTGATTAAGCATGGGCTCAAGAGGGCTGGAGCCGGCAGCGAGTGCATACTACAGCCACAGTGCAACCAGTGCAAGAGGCAATGATGCCAGGGTGCCGAATGCGCAGCAGCACCCACCTGCAGCCCCTCTGTGAGGGCAGCCAGCACCTTTTTCTCGGCATGCAGGAACACCTGCGGGGCAGTAGAGGCGGGAGGGCAGGAGGGTCACAGGTGCGACACCAGGCAAAGGCGGAAACAACAGCGTAGCATGCCCACACCAGCCAGCGCAGGCTCCCCCCCACCTTGCGCTTGTCGGGCGTCACATTCACGTCATAGGTGTCCGGCGGCAGCCTGCAGACGGAGCAAGATTAAGGCGAGGGCACCACAAGCTCACGACGTGTGCATCCACAGCATCGCTCCCGGCCGCACCCAAGCAAGCGCACCGGCGCTGCAATCACACAACATTCATGCGAGTTCGCATGTTGAACCCAACCCGCTCCGCCCCGCCCCCTTCCTCACCGAAAGTCCACCACCGCCATGGGCTTGGAGGCGGCAGCCGCGGGGCTGGACAGCGCTCGGTAGCACTCGTTCAGCGCCTTGGTGGCTTTTGGCAGGTCGACTGGGCGGCCGTTGAGGAAGAAGAACTGGCGGTCGCCTGCATGAGAGGCAGGATAACGGGTGATAGAATATCAGCACGGCCAGCATCAGCGTGAATGCCGGGCTCTGCTTGCAAGCCATCCAGCCTCTGGGCAGGACGCCATCCTGACCGCCATTCCTGGGGTTGTAATCAGGCCTCGCGCTTGCATGTGCCCGCAGCTCAGCCTTCCCCCAACGCACACCTGCGGCCCGGCCGCTGTTGGCGGTGGCCTTGGACACCCAGCCGCTGATGGTCACTGGCGTACCGTCTGCATCCACTTGCACCTGCACCAGGCAAGCTTGAGGGCAGCACGATGGGTGGGCGGTGCATGAAGGCAAGGGGCAGGCCGGAAAGCAGTTGAGAGTCGCAGCCGCAGCGGGAGTTGTATTGGCAAGGGGCACCAGCTGTGCAGAACTCTGGTGCGCAAACTGCCGGCGCGATTCTGTTTTGTTTCTGCTGCTGACCGCCCACTGCATAGTAGTTGCAGGCGGCACCTAATTTAAACCTAACCCAAACCTAAAAGTTGCATACTCTACCCACCTCCAGAGGCTCCATGCCCTCCACAGCCTTGCTCCCAAACACGGCCAAAATGTTGTCCCTGCAGCAAAAGAAAGACAGGAGGCCTCAATCAGGTTGCAGCTGCAGGCAAGTGCCTGCCCAAAGTGTGGCCGCATCTGCGGACTGCCGTGCGCAGCCCACGCACTGGCGCCGTCGCTGGCACTCAATGCCAATCTACAGCGCTTATGCCAGTGAACGCCGCTTTCAGTTCACTCGCCTGATGCTGCGGCCGCCTTGCGTGGTCACAACCGTGGTGCGTGCCCCGTTGCCCACTTGGTTGGTGCACACCAGGCGTACCCCGGTGCTGGGGGCAGCAGGCAGGGAGGCATGGCCAACGGGTGTTAGGCTGCTGCATCAAGCAGGCAGCGCACGGCATCAATCAGGCACTCGCTGCACTGCCACTCCAGGTGTCTTGTACCACCCCCCTACATCCCACATTCGCCTGCTGACACTCGATTGCCCACCAGATCAGCGCGTACGCCTGCAGCAGGCCGACCAGCCGTGCATACTCGCGCTTGATGTGCCGCAGAAACTCCTTGTGCCTGTGAGAGGGGGCGGGGCGGTGGGCAGGCAGCACGCACTGAGGTGGCGGCCTGCCTGCTGCCCCTGCCACTCAGGTGGCGGTGTAAGCGTCGGCCTTCACCGTGAACAGGTCAATCGTTATGATGGGAGCTTGACTGTACAATGGTAGCCCCCAGACAGGTGCAAGCTACCCAGGAATGGGTGGTGCCAGCACACATGATGGGCAGTCGCTTGAACAGGTCCCTCGCGGCCGTTGGTGCCTTGCCCCAGATCAGATCTTGAACAAGCTGCAGAGCCAGTACCGTCCTCGCACCTGACGGGCAGGCGCTTGAACAGGTCCCTCACAGCCACGGTGGTGCCCACAGTTCGCGCAGCACCCGCCTGCCCCACCAGCTTGCCGTTGTGGTCGTAGCTGCAGCAGGGTGGAGATGTGCGAAACGCGAGGTTGCACAGCTGGTGGGCAGTGTGCGCCAGCTGGTTGTTCGCTGGCCGGCAAGGTCTTCACGTCACACTGGGCAGCAGTCCTGCAACACTGCCACTGCAGCCCGCCATATGGGATGAATGCCAGCTGACCGCATCCTTCCTATCCACCCTCCACCGTTCCATGTATAATAAAAGCCCAAGTGCAATGGCCCACCTCAGCCGCACACCCACGTCCTGCTCAGCGGTGCGCGTCACCACGCTGACGTCTGCCACGGCGCACAGCGAGGAAAGCGCCTCCCCACGGAACCCGAATGTGGCCAGCTCCTGCGGTTGGTTGGCAGGGAATAGCAGCAGGTGGCCAAGCAGAGCGGGAAAAACTGCTCAAGGAAGAGAGGGCCTCGCTGCAGAAGCCAAACGTGGACAGCTCCTGTGGATGGAAGTCAGGGGAGGGAGGGGAGCAGGTGTGTAGCAGGGCAGGTGCACATGCTGCAAAATTGCCAGCGCTGCCACCGCGTGCACTGCACCGGGCACAACCTGCCCACCAGCCCCGGGCTGCCCCTTATCAGGCCGGAATTTTGGCACCACTATGCATCACCCAAGTCAGAAGTGCGCACCTGCAGGTCGTCAAACCCCTCAATCTTGGAGGTGTGGTACTTGAGGGTGAGGGCCTGTGGGGTGACAGGCCGCAGGGCAGCGGAACGGCGGGTAAGGGAACAGCAAGGGAGGGCAGCGCACGTGGCCCAGCTTTCGGCAGCTGCTGCACACATGCCTGGGCGGCTGCCCTTCGAGGAGCTGCTACAGTGCACACAACTTGGTGGGGCATTAAAAGACCACTGCACATTGGCGGCAGCCAGTCACTGGAGAGCAGGCATGGGGCACTGCAATTGTACTTGCCTGGTAGTTGTCGGGTGACACGCCATGGCCATTGTCGGCAACCTCCAGCAGCTCAGAGCCATACTCCTTCAGCCGGATCTGCAATTCATTCATGGTCGATTCAACGGTGATTGAAATAGCAGGGAATTGCCCTATCACACTTGTGCTGCTGCAGAATGGAGGCAGAAACAGCAGCAGCAGCAGCAGCGCGCACCCCACAGCCAGGCGCCAACCGCACACGCCCAACCCCGGGCTCTCGCCTCGATCGCAGTGGCGCCTGCATCCAGCGCATTCTCCACCAGCTCCTTGACAGCTGTCGCCAGGTCCAGGATAACTTGGCCGGAGCAGATGCGGTGCACCGCCTCGCGATCAATGGCCTTGATGGCCGCCGCTGGCCGCCTGCCGCCGCCCGCTGCCGCCAGCGCAGGCGGAGGGGCGCCGCTGCCACCGCCAGCCGCAGCCATCGCTTGGGCGCGGCTCGCCGATGCTGGAGGTTACAGTGATCACCTTGATTGTTGCGCTGGTGCGCCAGGCGGCTGAGGACCAGCCTAGAGGAAGCGCGCAGGGGCAAAGCCAGCCACAGTGCACGGCGGACCCTGGGGCGGGCTTCAAGCTTGTTTGGCAAGTTGCCACGAGCCGATGAAGTGCTGCCCGGTGCGCTAGCGAGCAGCGCGGACACTGGGGCTTTTTGAGCTGCAGAGCACACGTCTTTTCTGCAGTCTGTGTGCTCTGTAGATGTGTAAAGGCAAAACGACGATGTTTGGGAGAGCGAGCATGAATGCAACGTTGTGCTGCCTGCCTCCATTGTCGCTGGCCGCCGCCGCCGCCGTCTGCGTCACCGTCCCACCGCCTTGCTACGGTATGTGCCAGGTGCTGCTGGTGCTTACATTGGACCACACTCTGCGCCGCGTGGGCAGACATATTCATGAGGGAGCACGGAGGGGTGGGAGCGATCGGCGCGCCGAGGGGGGAGGCGCAAGCGCAAGCGCACAGACGGGGGCGGCAGCCGCGGCGCGGACCAAAGATTAGATGATTCTGAGAAGGGGTAAGGGGGCAAAGAAGTGGGTGGACGGGTGGCCCCAAGGGGGAGGCCGGGTGAGGGGGGTGTGAGGTGCAGCACGGCGCCGCCGCGGGGGGGCGGGCAGCGGGCCTGAGAGAGTTTCAAGTGCTGGCAAACAGGATGGGGGAGGGTGGCAGGCGGGGTGGGGAGGCATCCGGAAAAATACGGTGTTGTTTGCGGGTACAGTCAACGCTCGGCAGCCCGGGACGGCGAGGCAGCGAGAGAAGCGAGCAGGAGGCGTGAGCAACAGAGGGCCTCTGCAGCGGCGCTAAGCATGGGCCTGGAAAACCTACACAACTCGAGGGCGGGGGGAGGAGGGCACAAAGACGGGCAGCGGGCAGCAGGCGGGTGCTCTGCTCTGGCGGTGCCAAAGCAGGTGCGCCCGCCGCGCCGCGGGACCTTAACACCAGGCACGTGCCTGACACATGGGTGGAATAGACTGGAATAGACTGGGAAAACGCACAACCGGTGGCGGCCTAACTGACGGCTCGCTTGCTCAGGAGCAACCGGCCGGGCGGCATGTGGCCAGCCAGCCGGCAGCCGCCGAGCTGGCCTCTGTAAAACGCGCCAGGTAGCAGTGGCTCGTCTGGCCCCTCTAAAAGTCCTCGGTGAGGCTGAAGACGTGCTCAAACTTGCGGGCGGCGCCCAGGCTGTTGACGCTCTGCATCACGCCCGCCCGCTGGTACTCGCCCACCCGCCGCTCAAAGAAGTTGGTCTTGCCCCTGTGAGGGGGGAGATGGGCAGGGGAGCAGAGTGTGAGAGAGTGGAGCGAGTCGAGAAGGCAGCACGCTGAGAGCGGCACGGCAGGAAGCAGGCGGTGCCTGCTGCCCCACCAGCACAGCACAACACCAGCAGCATAACATCAACAGGCACGGCACGCCACTCACTGCAGCGAGATCATCTCCATCCAGTCGAAGGGGTTGGGGCGGTTGTACAGCTTGGGGTGCCCCAGCGCCACCAGCAGCCGGTCCGCCACAAACTCAATGTACTGCGGGGGGGAGGACAGGTGACAAGTGGCAGACAGTGAGCGTGAGCGGGGTGCATGAGCGGCTGAAGGTCGGGGTTGAATCATGAATCCAACAGGCTGCTGGCAGTAGAGCAACACACCTACTTGACGTGCCCCAGGCTGCTTCAGACCGCAATGAGCACACCAATAAGGCTGCTGCCTCTTCTGCTGCCTCTTCGCACCTGCGCCATGAGGTCTGCATTCATGCCCACCAGCGCCACCGACAGCGCCTCGCAGCAAAACTCGCGCTCCAGCTCCACCGCCTCCCCCACAATCTGGTGCACCACGCTGGTGGATAACCTGCGGGGAGGCACAGTGGTGGCGGGACAGAGCAGTGGTGAGCAGGTGAAAGGTGGTGTGGGGCCGGGCGGGGGGGGGGGGGGGGGGGGGGGGGGGGGAAAA
>VFQQ010000428.1_pt1 | contig 85491 bp, 72 predicted proteins | sample 3512341 | NCBI WGS metagenome assembly VFQQ01 (sample SAMN10412373, study PRJNA504923) | tailings metagenome | isolation source: Relicate 2 Philex TSF1 revegetated site | place: Philippines: Tuba, Benguet | collected 2017-08-29 | reverse complement strand
ACGCGGTTCGCGTAGGGTGCGCCTGTGGCGCACCGCCTTTGATCGCAAATGATAGCGAGCGACGCCGCGCGCTCAACGAAGCCCGCCACGCGGTTCGCGTAGGGTGCGCCTGTGGCGCACCTTAAGTTTTCCGACCAGCGGTGCGCCTGCGGTCACACCAGCGCCGCCATTCAACCGCCGCGCAGCGACGCCAGCAGCGCGGCCCGCGGCAGTTTGCCGGTGGCATTGCGGGGCAGGGCGGCGACGCGCTTCAAGGGCCGCGGCAGATAGACCGGGTCGACCACTTCGCGCAGGGCCGCGAGTACGGCGGCCTCATCGAGTTCCGGTGCGACCACCAGCGCGGCCACGCGCTGCACCGGTCCCATGCTGTCGGGCAGGAAGACCACGCCGTCCTGCACGCCGGGAATGGCCAGCAGCCGACGCGTGAGCTCTCCCAGCGAGGCGCGCTTGCCGGCGATCTCCAGCAGATCCGCCGCGCGACCGGCCAACCGGAAGCGACCCTGCGGCAGCAGCTCGATCAGATCCTGCAGCAGCACCGGTGCCGCCAGCCAGGCGGCATCGATCTGCGCGCCGTCGGGGCGCGGCTGGATCTCCACGCCTTCATAGGCGGTCCAGGCATCGTCGCAGGCAGTCTGACGATGCGCGATCACGCAGGTTTCGGTGCTGCCGTAGAGCTCCAGCACGCGGCCGCCGCTGGCGGCTTCGGCAGCGCGCGCCAGTTCGACCGGCAGCGGTGCGGTGGCGCTGACGATCGCTGCGATCGGCGGCAGCGACAGGCCGGATTCGACCAGCGCGCGCAGATGCACCGGCGTGGTCACCAGCACCCGCGGCGCTGCCAGCTCGTTCAAGGCACGCACGATATCGGCCGGAAAGAAGGGCCGCGCCGGATGGATCGGGAAGCCGCCCAAGAGCGGCAGCAGCACCGAGGTTTCCATGCCGTACATGTGCTGGGCGGGCACGGTGGCGAGGATCTGCGCGCCTGCGCCCGCGAACTCGCGCAGCAGGGCGGCGTTGAGCGCGGTGCTGCGGCTGAAGCTGCCCCAGCGCTTGGGCTGGGCTTTGGGCGGGCCCGAGCTGCCCGAGGTGAAGCCGATCACCGCAAGGCTTTCCGCAGGCAGCTGCGGCAGCTCGATCGGCCCCTGCCACTCGGCCAGCACTGCCGGCATCGCGGTGTAGCGCGGTGGCAGGCGCTCCAGGGGACAGCCATTCAAGCCGTCATCGCCGACGCAGTGCGCTTCGGGATAGCGATCCAGCATCTCCAGGATCACGCTGGGTGCGCGCGAGGGCGGCAGCAGGGTCGGCTGGCCGCGCAGCAGGGCGGCGGTCAGGGTCAGGATGAAGCGGTAGCGGTCTTCACACAGGTTGAGGCAATGGCTGCCGGCCGGCAGCACTTCCGCCAGCGTGTGCGCCTGGCGCAGGAAGCACTCCAGCGACACCGGCCCTGCGCCGCCCACGGCGAAGCGCCGGTCGAGCGGCCCACAGGCAAGCGGAATCAGGGCGGAGGCAAGGCTGGGATCGCTGGGAACGGCCGACATGCAGTGAAGAACGTGTTACGAGGCCGCCAAGGCTCCATGAAAACGCGGGGGGACTCAAGAGAGCGGGGATTGGGGATTGGGGATTCGGGATTCGAAAGGGCAAAGGCCGAAGCCGCGCCCTGCGCCGCCGCCGTCCGTCATGGCAGGCGCCGGATCTGGATTCCATGGGGCCTTAACGACGACGGGCTGCACAAGGCAGCCCGTCGAGCGAAGTCAGGTGACCCGGTCACATCGGAGCGCGCCCTTGGCTGCGGCGACGCTCTTGCGAATCCCCAATCCCGAATCCCCAATCCCAGCTACTTGTCAGCAATCGAATACGCCGGCAGCTTCTTGGGTACCAGGACGTTCTTCAGCGTGACATAGCGCGGCAGCCCGTCCTTGCCGAAGGGCGGGAAGGCTTCGCCCTGGATCAGCGGGGCCAGGTACTTGCGGCAGGCCTCGGTGATGCCGTAGCCGTCGCGGCGGATGAAGTTCTTCGGCATCTTCTTCTCGTGGTTGGCGACCTTGCTCAGCGGCGCCGGCTCGATCTTCCAGCGATAGGGCGCATCGCTGAGACGCTTGATGACGGGCATCACGGCATTCTTGCCCGCCAGCGCGTACTCGACCGCGGCGCGGCCAACGGCCTGCGCCTGTTCCCAGTCGGTCTTCGACGCCAGGTGGCGCGCTGAGCGCTGCAGGTAGTCGGGCACCGCCCAGTGGTACTTGTAGCCGAGCTTGTCCTTGACCAGCGCGGCGATCGTCGGGCCCACGCCGCCCAGCTGGCTGTGGCCGAAGGCGTCCTTGCCGCCGGCCTCGGCGACGAAGCGGCCGTCGGGATGGCTCAGGCCTTCGCTGACCACCACGGTGCAGTAGCCGATCTTCTCGACCGTGGCCTTCACCTTGGCCAGGAACTTGGCCTCGTCGAAGGCGATTTCCGGGAACAGGATGATCTGCGGCGGATCGTTTTCCTCGCGCTGGGCCAGCCCGGCGGCGGCGGCGATCCAGCCGGCATGGCGGCCCATCACCTCCATCACGAAGACCTTGGTCGAGCTCTCGCTCATCGAGATCACGTCGAGGCTGGCCTCCAGCACCGAGACGGCCGTGTACTTCGCCACCGAGCCGAAGCCCGGGCAGCAGTCGGTGACCGCGAGGTCGTTGTCGACCGTTTTCGGCACGCCGATGCAGGTCATCGGGTAATCGAAGGTCTTGGCGATCTGCGACAGCTTGTGCGCGGTATCGGCGCTGTCGTTGCCGCCGTTGTAAAGGAAGTAGCGGATGTCGTGCGCGCGGAACACGTCGATCAGGCGCTCGTACTGCGCGCGGTTTTCCTCCAGGCCTTTCAGCTTGAAGCGGCAGCTGCCGAAAGCGCCGCCGGGGGTGTGGGCGAGGTCGCGCAGGGCCGCCGCGGACTCCTTGCTGGTGTCGATCAGGTCTTCGCGCAGGGCGCCGATGATGCCGTTCTTTGCAGCCAGTACCTTGACCTTGTGCTTGCGCGCGGTCTCGATGACGGCGGCGGCAGTGGCGTTGATGACGGACGTCACGCCACCGGACTGTGCGTACAGCAGTTTTCCCTGGCTCATGGGGGTAAGGGCTCCGACCAAAGTGTTGAATTGACTCTACCCGGGGCAGCGGTTACGTTGCCGGCGACCGCGCGAACCGGGGCCTGTAGGGCCCGCAAGTCTAGCCGCCCCGCCACCGCCGCGCCCCAAGTTTTCCACCACTTCCGGATCTCCAATGCGACTCGTACTTCTCGGTGCGCCCGGCTCGGGCAAGGGCACGCAGGCCACGCGCCTCAAGGAACAACTGGGCGTGCCGCACATCTCCACCGGCGATCTGCTGCGCGCCGCCGTGGCGGCCGGCACCCCGCTGGGCCTGCAGGCCAAGGCGGTGATGGAGCGCGGCGAGCTGGTGTCCGACGAGATCGTGCTGGGCATGCTCGAAGAGCGCTTCAGCCAGCCCGACATCGCCCGCGGCTTCATCCTCGACGGCTACCCGCGCAACCTGGCCCAGGCCAGCGCGCTGGACGCCCTCCTGCATCGCCTCAACCTGCCGGTCGACGTCGCCGTGCAGCTGGATGTGAGCACCGAGCTGCTGGTCCAGCGCATCGCCGGTCGTGCGCAGGCCGAAGGGCGCGCCGACGACACCCCCGAAGCGGTGACCAACCGCCTGCGCGTCTATTCCGACCAGACCGCGCCGGTGATCGACTACTACCGCGAGCGCGGCCGCCTGGTCTGCGTCTACGGCGTCGGCGCGATGGAAGAGGTCTCCGACCGCATCCTCGCCGCGATCCGCAGCGCCACGTCCGACGAAGCCTGATCGCGACCGGTCCGCTCACGGGGCTGGTCTTCCTCCGTCCCTCCGCGAGCAGCGGAGGGGCATCGCCCCGGACGACGAAAGCTCCTGCGTGAACCCACTCCTCGCGCGCCTCGTCGCCCTCATCCTGCTGCGCTGCGGGCCGCAGGACCTGCCGTTCGACGCGCGGCTGCTGCTGCCCCTGCTCGCGCTCTGGCTGCTGCTGCAGCTGTCGGTGCAGTTCTTCCTGCTGGATGGCGGCGGCGGCCCGCTGCAGCTGCCGCTGGTGCTGGGCTTTCTGCTGCTGCCGATCCACGTGCTGCTCAGGCTGCGCGGGCGCCGCGAGCGCTTCGTGCAGACCGCGCTCGGTTTCGTCGGCGCCAGCCTGCTGTTCGGTCTCGCCCTTCTGCCGGTGGTGCTGGTGCTGCAGGGCATCGAGCCCGAGCGGGTGCAGGCGCAGGGCCTGACGCCGCTGCAGGCGCTGGCCTCCTGGGGCTTCCTGATCTTCACGGCCTGGAAGCTGGCGGTCGATGCCCACCTCTGGCGGCATGCCCTCGACGTTTCGCCGCCGCTGGCGATCGCCACCAGCCTCACCCTGTTCCTCGCCGAGATCGCCGTGCTGGGCCGACTCGCCGGAGCCTCCGAATGAAACTTCACATCCTCGGCATCTGCGGCACCTTCATGGGCGGCGTCGCCGCGCTGGCGCGCGAGCTCGGCCATGTGGTCGAAGGTTCGGACCAGAACGTCTATCCGCCGATGAGCACCCAGCTCGAAGCGCTGGGCATCGCGCTCGCCAGCGGTTACCGGCCCGAACATATCGGCGTCGACGTCGACCAGGTGGTGGTTGGCAATGCGCTCTCGCGCGGCAACCCGGCGGTGGAAGCGGTGCTCGACGCCGGCCGCGACTACAGCTCGGGCGCGCAGTGGCTGGCCGAGCGCGTGCTGCGCGGCCGTCGCGTGCTGGCCGTGGCCGGCACCCACGGCAAGACCACCACCAGTTCGCTGCTGGCCTACCTGCTCGACTGTGCCGGCGCCGAACCCGGCTTCCTGATCGGCGGCGTGCCCGAGAACTTCGGCGTGTCCGCGCGCATTGGCGCGAGCCCGGCCTTCGTGGTCGAGGCCGACGAATACGACACCGCCTTTTTCGACAAGCGCTCGAAGTTCGTCCACTACCGGCCCGAGATCGCGATCCTCAACAACCTCGAGTACGACCACGCCGACATCTTTCCCGACCTCGCCGCGATCCAGCGCCAGTTTCACCACCTGGTGCGCACGGTGCCGGGCCGCGGCCGGCTGATCGTCAACGCCGAAGACGCAGCGCTCGCCGAGGTGCTGGCCATGGGCTGCTGGACGCCAGTGACGCGCTTCGGCATCGAGGTCGCCGCCGACTGGCAGGCGCGCCTCTCAAAGCCCGACGGCAGCGCCTTCGAGGTGCTGCAGGGCGGCCAGGCGATCGGTGAAGTCCACTGGAACCTGCTGGGCCGGCACAACGTGATGAACGCGCTGGCCGCGCTGGCGACGGTCGACGCTTACGGGCTCGACGTGCGTCCGCTGCTGCCGAAGCTGGCCGGATTCGTTTCGGTGAAGCGGCGCCTGCAGAAGCTCGGCAGCCCGCGGGGCATCAGCGTCTACGACGACTTCGCCCACCACCCCACGGCGATCCGCACGACGCTGGCCGGGCTGCGCGCCCAGGTCGGCCTAGCCCGCATCCTGGTCGCGATCGAACCGCGCAGCAATTCGATGCGCTTGGGCGCGCACGCGGCGGAGCTCGCACCCTCGCTCGGCGACGCCGACGCCGTGGTCTTCCTGCACCGGCCGGAACTGGCCTGGGACGCGGCGTCCGTGGTCACTGCCCTGCGCGGCGAGGGGCACACCGTGCCAACGGTCGACGCCCTGCTCGACCAGCTCGCCGCACTCGCGCGACCGGGCGACCATGTGGTGTTCATGTCGAACGGCGGCTTCGAGGGCGCGCCGCGAAGAATGGTGGAGCGGCTGCAGGGCTGAAAAGGTGGGCTATTCGCCGCCGCCGACCAGCGTGCCCTTGTCCAGATGCACCGTGCGTCGCGCGTACTCGGCGGCCTTGGGGTCGTGGGTAACCATGATGATGGTCTTGCCGAACTCGCTGTTGAGCCGCTGCAAGAGGCGCAGCACCTCGTCGGCGGTCTTGCGGTCGAGGTCGCCGGTGGGCTCGTCGCAGATCAGCAGGCGCGGGTCGGAGACCAGGGCGCGGGCGATCGCCACGCGCTGCTGCTGGCCGCCGGACAGTTCGTTCGGCTTGTGCCCGCCGCGGTCGGACAGGCCGACCAGCTCAAGCGCGATGCGCGCGCGTTTCGCACGTTCGCCGGCACCGAAGTCGGTCAGCAGCAGGGGCAGCTCGACGTTCTTCTGCGCTGAGAGCACCGGCATCAGGTTGTAGCTCTGGAAGATGAAGCCGACCGTGCTTGCCCGCCACGCCGCCAGCTCATCGGCGGTGTAGTCCTCGATGCGCTCGCCGCCGACTTTGAGCACGCCCGAAGTCGGCGAGTCGATGCCGCCGATGAGATTCAGCAGGGTGGTCTTGCCCGAGCCCGAGGGCCCCATGAGGGCGACGAAATCGCCCTCGGCGATGTCGAGGTGGATGCCGTGCAGCACTTCGACGCGCTGGCTGCCGCGCACATAGGTCTTGGTGAGCTGGCGGATCTCGACCAGCGGGGTGGAGGCGGCCACGGGCGTCAGCGGCTCGTCTTGCGGCTGACGCGGTCGCCGTCCTGCAGGGTCTCCGGCGGCGACAGCACGAGGGTCTCGCCGCCGCTCAGGCCCGCCAGCACGCGGCGCTCGCCGTTGGCGGCCTCGCCCAGCTGCAGCTCGACACGGCGCACGGTGTCGTCCTCGCCGAGCACGAAGGCGTGGCCCGCAGAGGCTTCGCCTGCGACCACCGCGCGTTCGGGCACCAGCGCGCCGCTGGGCGGCGCGGCGTTCGGGTCGGGACGCTCTTCGAGGAAGCTCACCCGCACGCCCATGTCGGGCACGATGCGCGGATCGCGGCTGTCCAGCGCGATGCGCACCTTGACCGTGGCCTTGCTGCGGTCGGCGGCCGGCACGATGGCGATCACGCTGCCGGGGATCTTCCAGTCCGGGTAGGCGTTCAGCACGGCGTCCACCGGCATGCCGGGCTGGACGCGGCCGATATAGGCCTCGTTGACGTCGACGTTCACTTCCAGCGAGTCCATGTCGACCACGGTGCCGATGCCGGTGCGGGTGAAGCCGCCGCCGGCCGACAGCGGCGAGACCATCTCGCCGGGCTGCGCGGCCTTGGCGATGATGACGCCGCTGAAGGGTGCGCGCACTTCGGTGTTGGCGAGGTTGAGTTCAGCCACCGCGACCTGTTCGGCGGCGACTTCGGTCGCGCGCTGCAGCGAGGCCAGGCGCGCGGCGCGCGCATCGCGATCGCTCTGCGCCTGTTCCAGCGCGGCATCCGAGGTGAGCTTGCGCGCGGCCAGCTCCTGCTGGCGCTTCAGCGTGCTTTCGGCCAGCGCCAGCAGCGAACGCGCCTCGGCCAGCTGCGACTGGCTCGACGCCAGCTGGGCGCGGGCCAGTTCGAGCTGGGCGGCGGCGTCGATCGGGTCGAGCCGCGCCATCAGCTCGCCCTCGCTGACGCGCTGGCCTTCCTCGATCAGCACCTCCAGCACGCGGCCGGTGACCTTGGACGAAACCGTGGCGATGCGTCGCGCGGTGACGAAGCCCGAGGCATCCAGCAGCGAGGTCGGCCCGGCCTCGGCGGCGCTGCGCGCGCTGCCGGTCTCGACTTCGATCGGGCGCATCGCGCGCAAGGCAAAGAAGCCGATCGTGAGCACGACCAGCACCAGCAGCCAGATCGGCAGGCGGCGCTTGCGCTTGCCGCGCCCCCCCTCACCGCGCGGGATGCGCAGGGCTTCCAGCAGGGCATCGGAGCGTTGGGCGTCCTGGCTCATGGCGTGGGTCCGTTCGGGCAGTGCGTGGGATTTGGAAGGCGCCAGTGTGAGGCATCGGTCAGGCGGCGCGCAGGCTGCGCTGCGCGCCGCCAAGCCGATGTGTTCAACGCCGGTAGCGCTGCTCCAGGAAGGTCCAGGCCGCACGCAGGCCCTGCGCCTCGCCGCCGGCGGGACGCCCCGGGCGATCGCTGTCGTTCCAGCTGTAGACATCGACGTGGGTCCAGGCCTGCTCGGCGGCGACAAACCGGTCGAGGTAGAGCGCGGCGGTGATGCAGCCGGCCATGCGCGAAGGCCCGGCATTGGCGAAGTCGGCGATGCCAGACTTCAGGTAGCTCATGTAGGGCCGCCACAGCGGCATGCGCCAGAGCGGATCGCTCTGCGCCTCGCCAGCGGCCAGGTAGTCGTTGGCGATGTCGTCGCGGTTTGCGAACAGGGCCGGCAGGTCCGGGCCGAGCGCGATGCGCGCCGCCCCGGTGAGCGTAGCGAAGTCCATGATCAGGTCGGGCTTGCCCTCGCCCGCATAGGTCAGCGCGTCGCAGAGGATCACGCGGCCTTCGGCATCGGTGTTGTCGATCTCCACCGACAGGCCGGCGCGGGTGGCGATCACCTCGCCCGGGCGGTAGGCATCGGCGGCAACGGCGTTCTCGACCGCCGGGATCAGCAGCTGCAGGCGCACCGGCAGCTGCTGCGCCATCACCAGCTGGGCCAGGGCCAGCGCGTGCGCAGCGCCGCCCATGTCCTTCTTCATGTTGCGCATGCCGTCGGCCGGCTTCATATCGAGGCCGCCGGTGTCGAAGCAGACGCCCTTGCCGACGATGGCGAGGCGCGGATGGCTCACGTCGCCCCAGTTCAGCTCGATCAGGCGCGGCGCGCGGTGGCTGGCGCGGCCGACCGCATGGATGGCCGGGAAGCGCTCGCTGATCAGGGCCTCGCCGACGATGCTGGTGAACGCGGCGCCCTGCGCCTGCGCCAGGGTGCGCGCAGCCTGCTCCAGCTGCTCCGGGCCCATGTGCTCGGTCGGCGTGTTGATCAGGTCGCGGGTCAGCAGGCTGGCGCGCAGCAGGGCGACGGCTTCGGCCAGCGACGGGTCTTCAAGATCGATGGCGAGACGCGCGGCGGCGCGCGCCGGCTTGCGGTAGCGGTTGAACTGGTAGGCGCCCAAGCCCCAGCCGATCACTGCCGCCCCTCGCTCGATCTGCAGGCCGCGAGCATCCAGCGCATAGCTGCCCTCGGGCAGGCTCAGCGGCAGGCCGGCCAGCGCCCAGGGGTCGTCGGCGCGGACCACGCCGACCAGCACCGCGGCCAGCGCGCCGTTCGCCTCGGGCAGGGTGAGCTGGGTGCCGGGCAGGCCGCGGAAACCCTGCGCCTGCGCCCAGCGGCGTGCAGCCTCGCCCAGCGTATCGAGCAGGGCGTCGAGGCTGGCCTCGGTGCACAGGATCAGGGGGCAGGCATGGGCGGCCTCGGCCGCGGAGGCAAAACCGTTCATTCGTAGGTCCGCTGGGAGATAAGCCGGTCAATGCTAGCAGGCGGCCGATGCGCGCCCGCGTGCAGGTTTCCCCAAGGTCCGATACCTGCGCTGTCCGCGCCTGCCTATGCTGTCCGCTGCACTTTCGTGGCGAAGGGGGATGCCATGCAGCGCAGGGCCAAGGGCAAGATCGTCAGCGCCGCCGAGGCGGTGGCCCTGATCCACGACGGCGACACCGTCGCCACCGGCGGCTTCGTCGGCATCGGCTTCGCCGAGAACCTGGCGATCGCCCTGCAGCGGCGCTTCCGTGAGACCGCCACGCCGCGCGACCTGACCCTGGTCTACGCGGCGGGGCAGGGCGACGGCCGGCAGCGCGGCCTGAATCATCTGGCCGAGCCCGGCCTGCTGCGGTCGGTGATCGGCGGCCACTGGGGCCTGGTGCCGGCCCTGCAGAAGCTTGCGCTCGACGGCGCCATCGAGGCCTGGAACCTGCCGCAGGGGGTGATCTCGCACCTGTTCCGCGACATCGCCGCCGGCCGGCCCGGGCACCTCACCCGCGTGGGCCTCGGCACCTTCGTCGATCCGCGCCACGGCGGCGGCCGGGTCAATGCGCGCAGCACGGCGGAACGCGTGCGGCTGCTGCCGATCGACGGCGAGGATTACCTGTTCTACCCGGCGTTTCCGATCGACGTGGCGCTGATCCGCGGCACCACCGCCGACCCCGAGGGCAACATCAGCCTCGAGCGCGAGGCCTTGACCCTGGAAAGCCTGTCGATCGCGATGGCCGCGCGCAATTCCGGCGGCGTGGTGATCGTGCAGGTCGAGCGCATCGCCGAGAGCCACAGCCTCAACCCGCGGCAGGTGAAGATCCCCGGCGTGCTGGTCGACTGCGTGGTGCTGGCCGAGCGGCCCGAGCTGCATCCGCAGACCTTCGCCGAGAGTTACAGCCCGGCCTTCGCTGGCGAGATCCGCGTGCCGCTGGAACGCATCGCCCCGCTGCCGCCGGGCGCGCGCAAGGCGATCGCCCGCCGCGCCGCGCTGGAGCTGCCGCCGAACGCCGTGGTGAACCTCGGCATCGGCATGCCCGAGGGCGTGGCCGCGGTGGCGGCGGAAGAAGGCGTGCTCGACCTCATCACGCTCACCGCCGAGCCCGGCGTGATCGGCGGCATGCCGGCCTCGGGGCTCAACTTCGGCGCGGCGGTGAATGCGCAGGCGATCATCGACCAGCCCTACCAGTTCGACTTCTACGACGGCGGCGGCCTGGACGTGGCGGTGCTCGGCCTCGCCCAGGCGGATGCCGCCGGCAACGTCAACGTGAGCCGCTTCGGCACGCGCCTCGCCGGCGCCGGCGGCTTCATCAACATCAGCCAGTCGGCGCGCAGGCTGGTCTTCGTCGGCAGCTTCCTCGCCCCGGCCGGCGAGGGCCGGGCGGCCTCGCGCAAGTTCGTGCAGGCGGTGGAGCAGGTCACCTTCAGCGCCGCGCAGGCGCGCCGCAGAGGCCAGCAGGTGCTCTACGTCACCGAGCGCAGCGTGTTCGAGCTGGGCGAGCGTGGCCTGCGTCTCATCGAGCTCGCACCGGGGCTGGACCTGCAGCACGACGTGCTGGCGCAGATGGACTTCGCGCCGGAGATCGCCGAGCCGGTGGCGATGATGGACGAGGCTCTGTTCGGCGAGGCCGCGCTCGGCCTGCGCCAGCGCCTGCTCGCGCTGCCGCTGCCGGCGCGACTGCAGCTGGATGCGGCGCGCGACCTGCTGTTCATCAACTTCGAGCACTACCGCATCGCCCGCCCCGAGGACATCGACGCGGTCGAGCACGCGGTGACCGCCCTGCTGCAGCCGCTGGGCCGACGCGTGAGCGCGGTGGTCAACTACGACCACTTCGCGATCGCGCCGGAACTCGAGAGCGCCTGGGCCGACATGGTCGGGCGGCTGGATGCGCTGTGGTACAGCGACGTGCGCCGCTACACCACCTCGGCCTTCCTCCGCGCCAAGCTCGGCCAGGCGCTGAAGCAGCGCGGGCTGGCGCCGCACATCTACGTCAGCGAAGCCGAGGCCTGGGGCCATCTGGGCGAGGGCGACTGAGGGCCCGCGGCGCCGCGCTTCACATCGGACGGCAGCGGGTGCGGGCTAGGCTGCGCCGCATGTCCCGAATCCGCACGCCTCTCCACGCCGCGCTGTCCGCCCTGCTGATGGTGGGCGCTGCCAATGTGCCTGCGCAGGACCTCGCCCCGCCGCCGGCACCCGAGGCCGAACCCGCGCTCGCCCTCGATACCGTTGAAGTCATCGCCGAAGTCACCGGCCCCGGCCTCTGGGCCCTGCGTCGCGAGGGTCGCGTGGTCTGGGTGCTGGGCGTGCAGTCGCCGCTGCCCAAGCGCTTCCGCTGGGAGTCGCCCGAGCTCGATGCGCGGCTGGCGGAATCGAGCCTGCTGATCGCGCCGCCGGGTTTCGACGTGAAGGGTGTCAACCGCTTCAACGCCGTCTTCCTGCTGCCCAGCCTGATCCGCGCGCGCCGCGACCCGGAAGGGCTGACCCTCGCGCAACGGGTGCCGCCCGAGCAGCACGCGCGCTGGCTGGCGCTCAAGGACAAGTACTTCCCGCGCAAGCGCGGCACCGAGAAGTGGCGGCCGCTGATCGCCGCACTCGAGCTCTACAGCGAGGCCATGGAAGACGTCGGCCTGAGCTACCGCCGCCAGGTCTGGGACGCGGTCGAACGCAAGGCCCGGCGCCAGCGCATCGAGATCATCCGGCCCGAGCTGGTGATCGAAGCCGGCCGGCCGCGCGAGCTGATCCGCAGCTTCGCCGACAACACCCTCGACGATCTTGAGTGCTTCGAGCGCACCCTGGACCGGCTCGAAGCGGATCTTGCCGACATGGCCGAGCGCGCCGAAGCGTGGGCGGTGGGCGATGTTGCCGCCCTGCGCACACTGCCGTTTCGCGACCAGGCCCAGGCCTGCCGCGACGCCTTCCTCAAGGCCCAGTTCGCCGAAGACCGCGGGCTCGACGAGATCCCGCAGCGCCTGCGCGCGCTGTGGATCGAGTCGGTCGAGTCGGCCTTGGCCGAGCACCGCAGCAGCGTTGCCGTGCTGGACATCGCCCTGCTGCTCGACCCGGAGCTCGGTATGTTCGAGGCCCTGCGCGTGCGCGGTATCGAGGTGGTCGAGCCGGATGCTGTGGACATGCTGGAAGAAGCGCCGGCGGCTGAACTGTCGGCAACCTTGCGCTGATTCGTCGGCGCGCTTAGCGAGGCGCTAACACGCGGCACGGCGGGCTGGACGTAGAGTGCGCCGCCTTCACTGACGCGAGCGCACTGCATGCCAAGCCCCATCGCCGCTTCCCGAACGCTGCTGCTCGGTGTCCTCGCATTCGCGCTGGCGCCGGTCGCTGTGCGGGCCGAGTCCAGCGGGGCGCCGCCGGCCGAGGCGACGACGATGGAGACCGTGGAGGTGATCGCCCGCGTTACCGGGCCGGGCCTGTGGGAGGTGCGCCACGGCGACAACGTGCTGTGGATCCTCGGCACGCAGTCGCCGCTGCCGCGCCGCTTCGAGTGGGTGTCCGACGAGGTGGATGCCCGTCTCGCCGAGTCAAGCCTGCTGATCGCGCCGCCGAGCGTCGAGTTCGGCGCCGACATTGGTCGCTTCCGCGCCCTGACCCTGCTGCCCAGCCTGCTGCGGGCGCGCCGCAATCCCGATGAGCGCTCGCTGGAAGAGGTGGTCGGCCCGGAACTGTATGCGCGCTGGCAGCCGCTGAAGCAGCGCTATCTCGGGCGCGCTCGCAAGGTCGAGACCTGGCGGCCGCTGTTCGCGGCGATGGAGCTCTGGCAGGAGGCGATCGAGGACGCACGCATGACCGGCTCGGGCCCGGTCTGGAGGGCGGTGTCGAAGTCGGCGAAGAAGCTCAAGCTGCCGGTCGAGACGCCGCAGGTGGCGGTCGAGATCGCCGACCCCAGGGCCAGCATCCGCAGCTTCGCGCAGAGTCCGCTCGACGATCTGGAGTGCTTCAGCCGCACGCTGGAGCGGCTCGAAAGCGATATCGAAGCCATGCGCGAGCGCGCCGAGGCCTGGGCCGTAGGCGATCTGGACACCCTGCGAGCGCTGCCCTTCAGCGACCAGAACCGCGCCTGCCAGGACGCCTTCCTGTCGGCCAGCGTCGGCGAGAAGAACCGCATCGCCGACGTGCCCGAGCGCCTGCGCGACGCCTGGCTGGCCTCCGCCGACAAGGCGTTGGACGAGCATCGCTCCAGCGTCGCAGTGATCTCCATCGCCAGCCTGCTGGATCCCGAGAGCGGACTGATGCGCGGGCTGCAGGAGCGCGGCTACGCGGTGCGGGCGCCAGGCGCCGGCACCTCCTCAGTGCTCGACTCTGGTGCGCAGGCCCCGACCGAACTCGGGGCGCTCCGCTGAATCGAGCCGCCCCGCTTGCGTCTACTCGCCCTGCGCCAGTGAATAGCCGCGCTGCTCGCCGAAGCGGTAGAGGTTTTCGGTCTTGACCGGTTCCAGGCCGTCCTCGATCAGTCGCGACAGCAGGGCGGGCACCGCGCGTGCGTCCTCGAAGCGGAAGCGCAGGCGCCAGTGGTCGCTGCACCAGGTGTCGGGATGGCCCTGCGGCCAAACGCGCACGCCGCGGTTGGTGATCAGGCTGAGCCTGGACTCGCCGGCTGCGGCCTGCGCGCGTTCGGCCAGTCGCTGCGCCGAGCGCCCGGCCTCGTCCCAGTGCAGGAACACATCGACGCCGTCGAAGGCCTTCGGTGCAGAGTTGCCAACCGCCTGGACAGCCGGTGCGTGCGGCTCTGCGCGCGGCGCAGTCTCGGGATAGCGGACGGACGCGAGCCGCGCCGGCTCCAGACCGAGGCGCGCAATCACCGCGCGACCGAAGGCGCGGGTGCCGACGCGTTCGCGGCTCAGGCCCTCCTGCCACAGGTCGGCGGTGTGCACGCCGTCCTCCAGCGTGCGCAGCCAGGCGTTGTGCAGCGCTTCGGCGGCCCGGCTGCGGCCCACATGCTGCAGGAGCATCACCGCGGCCAGCAGCAGGCCCGAAGGGTTGGCGATGTCCTTGCCGGCGATGTCCGGCGCCGAGCCGTGCACGGCCTCGAACATCGCCGCGCGCAGGCCGAGGTTGGCGGAGGGCGCAAGGCCGATCGAGCCGGCGACTTCGGCAGCAACGTCGGAGAGGATGTCGCCGTAGAGGTTGGGCGTCACCACCACGTCGTAGTCCTGCGGCCGGCTGGCCATGCGCGCGGTGCCGATGTCGATGATCTGGTGCTGGCTGCGGATCTCCGGATACTCGGCGGCGATCTCATCGAAGACCTGGTGGAACAGGCCGTCGGTGAGCTTCATGATGTTGTCCTTGCTCATGCAGGTGACGCTGCGGCGGCCATTCGCGCGGGCGTACTCGAAGGCGTGGCGGACGATGCGCTCGCAGCCCGGGCGGGTGATCAGCTTCAGGCACTGCACGACTTCGCCGGTCTGGCGGTGCTCGATGCCGGCGTAGGTGTCCTCCTCGTTCTCGCGCACGATCACCACGTCCATGCCCGGCTGCAGGCTGCGCACGTACGGCGCGTAGGACACGCAGGGCCGCACGTTGGCGTACAGTCCGAGCGTCTTGCGCAGGGTCACGTTGACGCTCTTGTAGCCGCCGCCCTGGGGCGTGGTGATCGGGCCCTTCAGAAGCACGCGGTGCTGGTCGATGGCCTCGAACACCTCGGGCCCGAGGCCGGCGGCGTGGCCGGCGCGATAGGCCGCGAGGCCGACGCTCAGCGGCAGGAACTTCAGCGAAGGATCGAGCGCGCGCAGCACGTCCAGCGTGGCGGCCATGATCTCGGGGCCGATGCCGTCGCCTTCGGCGACTGCGATGGTGAGCGCGGCGGAGGCGGGCGTTGCGGCGAGGGCGTCGTCGAAGCGGGGCAGGGCGGACATGTCGGCACTCCAATACATGAAATACAGTTCATGAAAAAGGCTGCAGTAAAAACCGTGAAGACCGTGTCGAAGAGCGTTCGGAAAAGCCTGCCCGAAGCGGCGGGCAAACCGGCGAAGTCGGCGCCCCCTGCAGCGCTGAAGGCTGCCGATGAGGGATCGCCGAGCCCCGGCTGGACCTTCCTGAGCAACCACACCCATGTGCTGGTGGCGCTGGCCGCCGAGCCCGACCTGACCCTGCGCGACATCGCGCAGCGGGTCGGCATCACCGAGCGCGGGGTGATCCGCATCGTCGAGGAGCTGGAGCAGGCCGGCGTGCTGAGCCGCGAACGCGAGGGCCGGCGCAACCGCTACGCGCTCAATCTCGAAGCCTCGCTGCGGCATCCGCTGGAGCGCCATTGCCGGATCGGCGAGCTGCTCGATCTCATCCTGCGCAGATAGTCACGCGCAGTTCGCTGGAACGATGGCTGCAAACGCAGAAGGCCCCGCATGGCGGGGCCTTCTGCATTCACATCACAGGGGTGCGATCAGTCGCCGCGGCGCGAGGCCTGCTTGCGCTCGTTCTCGGTGCGGTGCTTCTTGCGCAGACGGATCGCCACCGGCGTGATCTCGACCAGCTCGTCGTCGTCGATGAACTCCAGCGCCTGTTCGAGCGAGAACTTGATCGGCGGGATCAAGCCTTCGTCATGGTCCTTGCCGGAGGCGCGGAAGTTGGTGAGCTGCTTGCCGCGCAGGGCATTGACCGTGAGGTCGTTGTCCTTCGAGTGGATGCCGACGATCTGGCCTTCGTAGATCTCCTCACCCGGGTCGAGGAACAGGCGACCGCGCTCCTGCATGGCGATCTGCGCATAGGCCGGCGAGGGGCCCGTGCCGTTCGAGATCAGCACGCCGTTCTGGCGCTGACCGATCGTGCCTTCCGCCTTCGGGCCATAGTGGTCGAAGACGTGGAACAGCAGGCCGGTGCCCGCGGTAATGGTGCGGAATTCGGTCTGGAAGCCGATCAGCCCGCGCGCCGGGATCATGAAGTCCATGCGCACGCGGCCCTTGCCGTCGGGCTCCATGTTCTGCAGCAGTGCCTTGCGCTCGCCCAGCCGCGACATCACGCCGCCCTGGTACTGCTCTTCGAGGTCGACCACCAGGCTTTCGATCGGCTCCATGATCTGGCCGTCGATCTCCTTCAGGATCACTTCCGGACGCGACACCGCCAGCTCGTAGCCTTCGCGACGCATGGTCTCGATCAGGATCGACAGGTGCAGCTCACCGCGGCCGCTGACCTTGAATTTGTCGGCGTCCTCGGTGTCCTCGACCTTCAGTGCGACGTTGTGTTGGGTCTCGCGGATCAGGCGGTCGCGCAGCTGGCGGCTGGTCAGGAACTTGCCGCCCGAGCGCTCCTTGACGCCGGCGAACGGCGAATCATTGACCTGGAAGGTCATGCTGATGGTCGGCTCGTCGACAGTCAGCACCGGCAGCTGCTCGGCGCTGCCCTGCTCGCAGACGGTTTCGGAGATGCCGAGGCCCTCGATGCCGGAGATGGCGATGATGTCGCCGGCCTGCGCCTCTTTCACTTCGTGCCGCTGCAGGCCGTGGAAGCCCAGCACCTGCAGCACCTTGCCGTTGCGCGTCTTGCCCTCGCGGTCGATCACGGTGACCGGCATGTTGGTGCGGATCTTGCCGCGCTGCACGCGGCCGACGCCGATGATGCCGACGTAGCTGTTGTAGTCGAGGCTGGTGATGCGCATCTGGAACGGGCCGTCCATGTTCACCGGCGGCGGCGCGACGTGCTTGACGATGGCTTCGAACAGCGGAGTCATGTCGCCGCCGCGCACGTCGTCGGTCAGACCTGCGTAGCCGTTCAGACCGGAGGCGTAGACGACCGGGAAGTCGAGCTGCTCGTCGGTAGCGCCCAGGCGGTCGAACAGGTCGAAGGTCTGGTTCAGCACCCAGTCCGGACGCGCGCCGGGGCGGTCGACCTTGTTGATCACCACGATAGGCCGGAAGCCCATCGCGAAGGCCTTCTGGGTGACGAAGCGGGTCTGCGGCATCGGGCCGTCCATGGCGTCGACCAGGATCAGCACCGAGTCGACCATCGACAGCACGCGCTCGACCTCGCCGCCGAAGTCGGCATGGCCCGGGGTGTCGACGATGTTGATCCGGAACTCCTCGCCGGCCGGCGACGTCCAGCGGATCGCCGTGTTCTTGGAGAGGATGGTGATGCCGCGCTCTTTCTCGAGGTCGTTCGAGTCCATCACGCGCTCGGCGACTTTCTCGCGCTCGCCGAAGGTGCCGGACTGCTTGAGCAGCTGGTCGACGAGGGTGGTCTTGCCGTGGTCGACGTGGGCGACGATGGCGATGTTGCGCAGGTTCTGGATCATGGGGCACGGCCTGAAGCGAGCCACGCAAGCGTCGCGGATCGCGGATGGAAAGAAGTGTTCGGACAGGTCTCGCGCACACTGCGCTGCTGGCACTCGGCCAGGGCAAACGGTTGTGGGGGAACAACGCGCGCTGGAGAGAAACGGCGACCTGCCGCCCGCGGCCAGTCATCACTGGCGCTTGACGCGGCGCGGCATTATACCGGCCTGCGGCTGACAAGCCAGTTGCAGTGCGGCTGGATGGCTTATCCTTGGCCGCTGTCATTCATCGGGAAGCCCCCATGTCCGAGCTGATCGCCCATTTCGACACCGCCAAAGGCCCGATCCGCGTGCGTCTGCATGCCGACGCCTGCCCCGTGACGGTCGCAAACTTCGTCAACCTGGCCAACCGCGGTTTCTACAACGGCCTGAACTTCCACCGTGTGATCGCCGACTTCATGATCCAGGGTGGCTGCCCCGAGGGCAGCGGTCGCGGCGGCCCCGGCTACCGCTTCGAAGACGAGTGCACGCCCAGCCTGCGCCACGAGCGCGGCGTGCTGTCGATGGCCAATGCCGGCCCCGGCACCAACGGCAGCCAGTTCTTCATCACCCACGTGCCCTGCGGCTGGCTGGACGGCAAGCACACCGTGTTCGGCAAGGTGCTCGACGACAGCGACCAGAAGGTGGTCGACGCGATCGCCGGCGGTGACGCGCTGAAGAGCGTCAAGATCGAGGGCGATGCATCCGCCCTGCTTGCAGCGCAGGCCAAGCGCATCGCCGAATGGAACGCCGTGCTGGACGCGCGCCGTCCCTGAGTTCAGCGCCACGCGACGTCGTCACCAGATCCCGGCCCGCCCTGCGCGCCGGGATCTGTCGTTTCAGGCCCCCGGAATGTTCGGAATCCTCTGATGCTCTACCTCACTTTTGCCGCAGGCCTGGTCCTGCTGATCCTTGGCGCCGACGTGCTGGTGCGCGGCGCTTCCAAGCTGGCGCTCAGCTGGGGCATCAGCCCGCTCGTGGTGGGCCTGACCGTGGTCGCCTTCGGGACCAGCGCACCCGAGTTCGCGGTGTCCTTGCGCGGTGCGCTGGAAGGCCAGGCCGACATCTCGCTGGGCAACGTGGTCGGCAGCAACATCCTCAACATCCTGCTGATCCTGGGCGTGTCGGCGCTGATCGTGCCGCTGGTGGTCAACCGCCAGATCGTCCGCCAGGAGGTGCCGATCATGGTCGGCGCCTCGATCCTGCTGTTCGTCCTGTCCTTGGACGGCTCGATCGGCCGTATCGAAGGCGGGCTGATGTTCTTCGGCCTGTTTGCCTACATCGGCCTTCTGTACTGGCAGAGCCGAAGTCGGTCGGCCGATGAGCTGGATCTCGAGCTGCCGCCCGATTCCAACTGGGACCGCCACTGGGCGGTGCAGCTGCTGCTGATCGCTGTGGGCCTGGGGATGCTGCTGCTCGGCGCGCGTTGGCTGGTGCAAGCCGCGATCGTGTTCGCGCAGTGGCTGGGCGTGAGCGAGCTGGTGATTGGCCTGACCGTGGTCGCGGTCGGCACTTCGCTGCCCGAGATCGCGACCTCGATCATCGCCGCCCTGCGCGGGCAGCGCGACATGGCGGTCGGCAACATCGTCGGCAGCAACATCATCAACATCCTCGGCGTGGCCGGCCTGACCGCGCTGGTGGCACCCATGGCCCTGCCGGTCTCGCAGGCGCTGATCACCTTCGACATGCAGGTGATGCTGGCGGCAGCGATCGCCTGCTTGCCGATCCTGTTCTCGGGGCACCTGATCGCGCGCTGGGAAGGGGGGATGTTCCTCGGCTACTACTGCGCCTACACCGCTTTCCTGATCCTGGCCTCGGCCGAGCACGACGCGCTCGACGAGTTCGCCACGGTCATGCAGTGGGTCGTACTGCCCATCACCGCCGCCACCTTGCTTGCCATCACCATGCGCGAGCTGCGCCGGCGCAGACAGGGGGTTCGGCCGGGCTAGGCCCGCGTGAAACCAGGCGGCTCAGCCTGCGACTGCGTTGAAGCCGGCTTCAGGCCCTGATTGCAGCCCGGGGCGGCGTCGGGGTGCAGAGCGGAGAGCGGAGAGCGGAGAGCGGAGAGCGGAGAGCGGAGAGCGGAGAGCGGAGAGCACCACGACTGCTGCGTCCGTCCGATCTCCGATCGTCGCCCCCGCGAAGGCGGGGGCCCAGCGACTGCCCTCGTGCGTCGACCCGCGATACCTTCACGCAAACTGTCGTCGTGACCGGCTCACGCGGCAGAGGCCGACAAGCTTGGTGCCTGGAGACTCGAAACTGCACACCGAGAAGCAGCCAGCCGTCTACATCCTCGCCAGCCAGCGAAACGGCACGTTGTACATCGGCGTGACGTCGAATCTGTGCCAGCGCGTCTGGCAGCACCGCAATGATCTGGTCCCCGGTTTCACCCGACAGTACGGGGTGCATCGGCTGGTCTTCTTCGAGCTGCACGCGACGATGGAATCCGCGATCGCGCGCGAGAAGCAGCTCAAGAAGTGGAACCGTGCCTGGAAGCTGCGGCTGATCGAGGGCGCGAATCCGCAGTGGCGCGACCTGTGGCCAGAGATCAGCGAGGTCTGAGGTTGCAGCCTGAGGACGTCGGGTGCCTGCGTGCGCGATTGAACGCGTGAGGCCAGCCCTGGCTGGGCCCCCGCCTGCGCGGGGGCGACGAGCCAAAAGCAGGAAACGAAGCATCAAGCTAGTCGCCGATCGCAGTGAGCCAAGCGGGAAGAGCCAAGCGGGAAGAGCCAAGCGGGAAGAGCCAAGCGGGAAGAGCCAAGCGGGAAGAGCCAAGCGGGAAGAGCCAAGCGGGAAGAGCCAAGCGGGAAGAGCCAAGCAGGGAGAGCCAAACACTCGCTTCACAGCTGCCGTTTTCCAAGGCAATCTCGGTCCTGATCCAGTCACCGGGGCGATTGCATCCCCGGCTCGTCGCCCCCGCGCAGGCGGGGGCCCAGAGGCTCTTGCCTCGGGCCGGAAACCGTCCGCTCATTGCAGATGGGCGCTCCACTTCATGCCTCGCGCGGTCGGCGAGGCGCCAGCGATTCGAGGCATGGGCCGCTCGCATCCCGAGCAAAGTGTTCGGCTTGGACCCGGCACCGCGGCCACGGCGGAAACGGAAGCACCGCGTGCCGCACACAGTTCGGACTACTGGGCCTATGGCCTCTGCGAACCAACTGGCGCAGATGGTGGGTCGTGAAGGATTCGAACCTTCGACCTACGGATTAAAAGTCCGCAGCTCTACCGCTGAGCTAACGACCCGGTGATGTCATCGGATTCGACAGGCTGCGCGGCGAACAGCCCGGGCTGGGCCTCACGCAGGGGCGCGCAGTGTAGTCAGGGGGCGGCGCAGGCACAAGTTTGCGCCGCGTGGGGCCGGGCCGCCATTCATCCAAGGTAGCGCGTGGGGTCGGCGACGCCGGCGGCCTCGAAGCCCGCCGCGCGCAGCCGGCAGGCGTCGCAGTGGCCGCAGGCGCGGCCCTCGGCATCTGCGCGGTAGCAGGACACGGTCTCTGCGAAGTCGACGCCGAGTTCGATTCCGCGGCGGACGATATCGGCCTTGCTCAGGTCGATCAGCGGCGCGTGCACGCGCAGCGTATGGCCCTCGACCCCGGCCTTGGTCGCGAGATTGCCCAGGCGCTCGAAGGCGGCGATGAACTCCGGCCGGCAGTCGGGATAGCCGGAATAGTCGACCGCATTGACCCCACAGAAGATGTGCTGCGCACCCAGCACTTCGGCCCAGCCCAGGGCGACGCTGAGCATGATGGTGTTGCGCGCCGGCACATAGGTGACCGGAATGCCCTCGCCGCCGTGCTCGGGCACCTCGATGTCGTCGGTCAGCGCCGAGCCGCCGATGCTGCGCAGATCGATGTTCACGACCTTGTGTGCGGCCGCGCCAAGTGACTTCGCCAGCCGGGCCGCGGCTGCGAGCTCGGACGTGTGGCGCTGGCCGTAGGCCACGCTCAGCGCATAGGCCTCATAGCCCTCGGCGCGGGCGATCGCCAGCACGGTGGCGGAGTCCATGCCGCCGGAAAGGAGCACCACGGCTTTCGCTGGATTCATGGGCGTGTGGTTCCTGTGCTTGATCGGGAAGGGTGAGTCGGCAATCGGCAACCGTTGAGCGGGGCTTTCGACTCGAACCGACGCCGCCATCGGCAGGGCACATTGGTGGATGTCGACGGCTGCGTGGAGCTTGCCATCCCGATGGGATTGCGGCTCTTGCGAATCCCAAATCCCGAATCCCCAATCCCGCGCGCGCAAGCGCGCTCAGCGCCCCTGCTCTTCCCCCCACAGCTGCTTGTGCAGCTGCATCTGGAAGCGGATCGGCAGTTTCTCGGCCAGCAGCCAGTCGGCGAGCTCGGCGGGCTGCACCTGGCCGAAGCTGGGCGAGACCAGCACGTCGCAGCGCTCGTGCAGGCGGTGTTCGCGGGTGACCTGCATGGCCCAGTCGAAGTCCGCGCGGTCGCAGACCACGAACTTGATCTGGTCGGAGGGCTGCAGATGATCGAGGTTCTGCCAGCGGTTCTTCGCCAGCTCGCCCGAGCCCGGGGTCTTGAGATCGATCACCCGCTGCACGCGCAGGTCGACCGGGGCGATGTCGATCGCGCCCGACGTTTCCAGGGAGACGCTGTAGCCGGCGTCGCACAGCCGCTCCAGCAGCACGAGGCAGCGCTTCTGCGCCAGCGGCTCGCCGCCGGTGACGCAGACATGGCGGGCGCCATGGCGGGCGACCTCGGCGAGGATGTCCTCGATCTCCCACCACTGCCCGCCGTGAAAGGCATAGGCGGTATCGCAGTAGCCGCAGCGCAGCGGGCAGCCGGTCAGGCGCACGAACACGGTCGGCCAGCCCACGCTGCGCGACTCGCCCTGCAGCGAGAGGAAGATCTCGGTGAGGCGGAGGCGGTCGCTCTGGGCGATGGGATTCGGGATTGGGGATTCGGGATTCAAAGCGGTGTCGCTCGAACGACTGGGTGGCGGATTCGTGGCCGGGCGTTCCGTGCTCATCGGGCCCCGAACGGAAGGGGCGAGGCGAGATAGGCGAAGCGAGCGCTACAGCGGTAGTGGGGGCGGGCGAATCCCCAATCCCGAATCCCCAATCCCAAGATCGCCGGCGCTACCGGCGATCTTCCAGCCGCATGGCCCGCAGTCGACCCTGGGCCAGACGTGCGACGGTGGTGTCAGGGTACTGCTGCATCACCCGGTTCAGCGTGGCCTCGGCCTCGTTCCACTGGCGCAGCTCGTACTGGCAGTAGCCGAGCTTGAGCAGGCCGTCGGGCGCCTTGGTGCTGTTGGGGAAGCGGCGCAGCAGGGTCTGGAAGGCTTCCAGCGCGATCTCGTAGTTCTGGGTGACGTAGTAGGACTCGCCCAGCCAGTACTGCGCGTTCGGCGCATAGTCGCCGTCCGGGTACATCTGCAGGAAGCTGTTGAAGCGACGCGCGGCTTCGGCGTAGCGGCCTTCCTTCAGCTCGTCGAAGGCGGCGTCATAGCTGCGGCGCTCGTCTTCGGGGTTGCCACGCACGCTTTCGATGTCAGCGGGGGCGGTGTCGCTGCCGCCGAGTGCAGCGGTGCCCACCAGCCCTTCGACCGGGGCGCGCACTTCAGGCTCTTCGAATTCGGTGGTCGCGGGCGCGGAACTGCCGCCCAGCGCGATCTCGTCCACCGGGGCGGCACTTGTCGCGCCGGCGCCACCCGCAGGCGCAGCACCCGGGCTGGCGTTGACGCCACCTTCGATACGGCCGATGCGGCTGTCGAGATCTAGGTATTGGTCGCGGTTGCGCTTGGACAGGGCTTCGATCTCGAAGGCCTGCTGCTCCACCATGCCGCGAAGGCTGGCGATTTCCGCCTGCAGCTCGCTGATCCGGTTGAGCAATTGAATATTGGCCTGGGCCTGGTCGCCGCCGGACTGCTGCTGCTCCAGCCGCGCGACGCGGTCGGCCAGCGACAGGCGCGAACCCTGGGCAGCCGCCGGAGCGGCAACGGCGACCCAGAGGGTCGCCGTTGCCAGGCAGCCTGCGAGGAGGCTGTACGCGCGCATCAGCGGGCGGTGTAGACGATCTCGACGCGACGGTTCTGGCCCCAGCAACCTTCGCTCGAATCGGTGCAGGTCGGACGCTCTTCGCCGTAGCTGACGACGGTCAGCTGGCTGGCGGAACCGCCGTTCGACAGCAGGGCGCCATTGACGGCGTTGCCGCGGCGCTCGCCCAGGCCCAGGTTGTACTCGCGCGAACCGCGCTCGTCGGCATGGCCTTCCAGGGTGATGCGGGCCGACGGACGGTCGGTCAGGTACTTGGCGTGGCAGGCCAGGATCGAAGCGAACTCGGACTTGATGTCCGACTTGTCGAAGTCGAAGTAGACAACGCGCTTGACCAGGCAGGGGTCACGGTCCAGGTCTTCCGGGGTGTAGCGGCCGGTGTTGCCGGTGTCGGTCTGGGTGGTGGCCGGCGGGGTGATGGTGTCTTCGGCCGGCTTGGTCACTTCTTTCTTGGAGCAGGCGGCCAGGGCGGCCACGGTCGCGGCGGCGATCAGCAGGCGGGTCATCGTGTTCATCGGAGCAGGGTCCTTGGGGTTGCGATCGGATGCAGTCTTATGGTTTGAAGCGGTGACATTGAGCCCATCCTCAGAGCGGATACTTCGGCGCACACGCTTTCCAGCGCTTGGCACCGAGCGCAGACCCGACCTTGAGCCTCGCGGCGCTGGCCTGCCTGCTCCCGCCGTCCTGCAGCCTTGCGGCCTTCGGACCTTGCCCCACGACGTCCTGTCGTGGGGGTGGCGCAACCCAAGGGCCGCGCCGGGGTGGAACGCACTGTGCCGGTGAGGGCGATCAGCGCTGCCGATAGGGCGACCAGGCGGGCTCCCGGACGTCGCCATCGGCGAGAACAAGTCGCTGCCGCACGCGGGCATCGGCCGACACGGCGTACAGAACGCCGCGGCGGCCCTCGCGGGCGGCGTAGAGCAGCATGCTTCCGTTCGGTGCAAAGCTCGGCGATTCGTCCAGATTGCCGACCGAAACCAGGTTCTGGACGCCGGGGTTGCCCACGGTGCGGTCCAAAACCGCAATACGATAAACATTTCCCTGACCCTGCGCCATCGCCAGCTTCTTGCCCTCACAGCAGACCGTGGCGCGGGCGTTGTAGTCGCCGAGGAAGGTGATGCGGCGGGCGTCGCCACCGCTGGCCGGCACTTCGTAGATCTGCGGCTTGCCGGCGCGGTCGGAGGTGAAGAAGATCGAGGCACCGTCCGGCGCCCAGGTCGGCTCGGTGTCGATGCCCCAGTGCTGGGTCAGCTGGGTCAGCTGCTTGCTGCCCAGGTCCATCACATAGATCTCGGGGTTGCCGGTGCGCGACAGGGTGAGCGCCAGCTTGCTGCCGTCCGGCGAGAAGCTGGGCGCGCCGTTGATGCCGCGGTGGCTGGCCACCAGCTCGCGCTGGCCGCTGCCGATGTCCTGGATGTAGATCGAGGAATTGCCGCGTTCGAAGCTGACATAGGCGACGCGGCGGCCGTCGGGGCTCCAGGCCGGCGACAGCAGCGGCTCGCGCGAGCGCACCACCGGCTGCGGGTTGAAGCCGTCGGCATCGGCAACCATCAGCGCGTACTGCATGTCGCGGCCGAGGCCGGTGGCGGTGATATAGGCGATACGCGTCCAGAACGCGCCGCGCACGCCGAGGATGCGCTCGTAGATCTGGTCCGACACCTGGTGCGCGACATCGCGCAGGCTGCCGCTGCGGCCGATCATGGCCAGGCCCAGCATGCGCTCCTGCTTGGCGACGTCGAGCAGCTCGAACTCGACGCGGTAGCCGCCGTCGCTGCCGTCCAGCACGCGACCGACCACCAGGAAGTCCTGCTTCAGCAGGCGCCAGGTGGCGTAGTTGACGTCGGCCGAGCGGATCGGCTTCTCGACGATGTCGCGCTCGGCCAACGCGCGGAAGGAGCCGCTGCGGTTCAGATTGGCGCGGATGACGGCGCCGATGTCGGTCTCGGGGGCAGCGCCGGCGCCGAGGTATTCGAAGGGCACGACGGTGATCGGCAGGGCGGACGAATTCACGCCGAGGATGTCGATCTCAAGCCGCTGCGCGTGCGCAGAGCCCAGCGCGAACAGGGCGCAGGCGGCGAGCAGGAGGGCGGCGAAGCGGGGCATCGTCGGGGTCATGTCGGGCCTGGAATTGCGTTGAGCGCAGCCGCAGCCAGCCGTTCGTGGGGTCCGGGCCGGATCGGGGTTCGCGTGAAGCGCGAACATTACACGAGGGGCAGCAGCGAAGCTGAACGGAGACCCCAGTGCAGTCGCGAGGCGCGCGGCCCTGCGCGGGTCGCCGGGACGTCTGGCTCGGGCTCCAGGGGGGGCGTTCGGCCGCATCGGACCTGCTGAGGCTTCGCCACGCGTAAGGCTTCCCTCGAACCCCCTGGCGGATGCACTGCGCTTATCCGCCCTACAACCGCGAGCGACGCCGAGTCAGCGTCGGCGCCGGTGCACATCGACGCGTAGGGCAGATAAGCGCAGCGCATCTGCCAAAGCTTGAGTCCGCCGTCAGGCGCAGAGCTTGGCCAGGTGTCCTCGCGTCTGCCTGAGGCTCCGCCGCGCGCCTGGCTTCCATCAGGCCTGTTGTAATTGCATGGACTCAGAGGTGGGGGGCACCTCGGCGCGTATCGGCCTACTCGCCGTCCCAGCGGAACGTGAAACGGATCTGCCGCGAGAACACCGATTGGAAGCCCTCGTAGGGCAGGGGGTTCGCCTTCATCACCGCCGCCTCAATCGATCGACGCGTGAGTTCATCAGCATTGCAGGGCGAAGTCACGCTGACGCTGATCACCTCGCCGCCGGGAATCTGCACGATGTCCACCGTGCATCGCAGACCAGGGCGGGCGGTTTCCGGCCGCAGCCAGTTGCGCTGCACGCTCTGCTGGATCGCCACCTGATAGCGCCCCAGCAGACTGTCGTCGGTGCCGCGATTACCCACCTCGCCCACATTCTGCGTCGCCGGCTGCTCGCGATCGGCATTGCCCGGGCGGTTCTGCGCGTTCTGCTGGCTGCGCATGTCCTCCAGCTGCTTCAGGCGCTCTTCCTCGATCCGGCGCTGGCGCTCGGCGGCCTCGCGCTGCTGACGGATCTTGTCGAGCTCAGCCTGCTGCTCGCGCTGCTGCTGTTCGCGCAGGCGCTGTAGGCGCTGGGCTTCTTCCTGCGCCTGCTGCTCCAGCAGCACCTGCTCCTGGCGGCGCTTCTCGCGCTGCTCCTGCTCCAGCCGCTGGGCTTCCGCCAGCGCATTGCGTGCGGCGCGCTCGGCGTCTTCGGTGTCGGGCGTGGGTACGGGCGCCTGCGGTGCGGCCTGCGGCGGCGCTTCGGCCGTCTGCGGCGCGCGTTCCGGCGTGGGCTGCGGTCGCGGTGCGGTCTCGCGCTCGGCCTGGCGCGCAGGCCGCGGTGGCGTTGGCGCGGACGGCTGCGCGCCGCCCATCACCAGGGTCGCGGTGATCGGCTCGCCGCGCACCGAGGGCGACTCGGGCGGCTTCTGCCACAGCATGCCGACGAACAGCAGGCCGAACAGGGCCAGGTGCAGGCCGATGGCCAGCACCAGTGAGACCAGCTTGTCCTCGCGGGTTTCCATTGCGCTCGTGGCGGCCTTCTCAGTTCGCCTCGGGCTTGCTCATCAGCCCGACCTTGGTCACCCCGGCTTCCTGCAGCAGCACCATGCCCTGGTAGACGGTGCCGTAGTCGGTGCGGCGGTCGCCGGCCACCATCACCTGCACCTCGGGGTTGTTGCGCACGAAGGCGCCGACCTTGGCGACCAGCGCCTCGGCATCGATCTCCTCGGCGGCGGCGCCCTGCAGGGTCAGGAAGAAGCGGCCGTCCGAGCTGACCTCGACGATCACCGGGTCCTTCTGGGTCTCGACCGGGCGCGCGTTCGACTCGGGCAGCTCGATCTCCACGCCGAGGTTCAACAAAGGGGCCGTGACCATGAAGATGATCAGCAGCACGAGCATCACGTCGATATAGGGGACGACGTTGATCTCGTTCTTCAGCTTGCGCTTGGTGCGCTTGCGCATGGCGATGCTCGCTCGGGTTCCGTGCCGTCAGTCGTCGACGTGGGCGTGACGCTGCAGGATGGTCGAGAACTCTTCGGCGAAGGTCTCGTAGCGGGTGTGGATGCGCTCGACGCGGGTGGCGTATCGGTTGTAGGCCCAGACCGCCGGGATCGCCGCGAACAGGCCCATGGCGGTGGCGATCAGGGCCTCGGCGATGCCGGGCGCGACCGTGGCGATGGTGGCCTCCTTGACGTCAGCGAGGCCGATGAAGCTGATCATGATTCCCCACACCGTGCCGAACAGGCCGACGTAGGGGCTGATCGAGCCGACGTTGGCGAGGTATTCGAGGTTGTGCTCGAGCGCGTCCATCTCGCGCGACAGCGCCGTGCGCATGGCGCGCTGCGCGCCTTCGAGCTGGGTGCGGTTGTCCATGCTCTTCTTCTGGCGCAGCCGCGCGAACTCGCGGAAGCCGGCTTCGAAGATCGCCGAAAGCCCGCTGGCGCGATCGTCCTGGTTGCCCAGCTCACGCATCAGCGCGCTCATGTCGGTGCCCGACCAGAAGCGCTCCTCGAACTCGTCGGCGCCCTTGGAGGCGCGATCGAGCACGCGCTTCTTCATCAGGATGATCACCCAGGACGAGATCGAGGCCAGCACCAGCAGCAGCATGACGAGCTGCACCGGCAGGCTGGCGTGCAGGATCAGGTCCAGCACGTTGATGTTGTTCGACATGGCGGCCGTCTACTCCGAAGCCTTGAACAGGGAATGGGTTTCTACGTCGGTGAACAGGTCATCCGGCAGCGGCCGCGGGCGGAAGCTGCTGGCGGTCAGGCAGACCGCGCGCACTTCCGCGCGCAGCACCAGCGTCTCGCCGCGCCAGATGCCCTGCTCGAACACCAGGCTGGCACCGCGCCGCGAGGCCAGCGAGGTGCGCACCGTGAGTTCGTCGTCGAGCTTGGCCGCGCGCAGGAAGTCGAGCTGCATGGCGCGGATCGCGAACAGCAGGTCGCGGTCCGTCGCAAGCGCCTGCTGGTGGATGCCCAGCGCGCGCAGCCATTCGCTGCGGCCGCGCTCCAGGAATCGCACGTAGCTGGCGTGGTAGACCACCCCGCCGGCGTCGGTATCTTCCCAGTAAACGCGTACCGGCCAGCTGAATTCGCGTTGAATGTTTCCGCTGCTGGACGTCTGCATCAGTCGCCCGAGAACAGGTCGGGCGGCGGGCCGCCCTGGGGTTTCAGGCCCAGCATCTTCCAGGTGCGGCTGGTGGCCATGCGGCCGCGCGCGGTGCGCACCAGATAGCCCTGCTGGATCAGATAGGGCTCGACCACGTCCTCGATGGTGCCGCGGTCCTCGCTCAGTGCGGCCGCCAGCGACTCCACGCCGACCGGGCCGCCGTCGAAACTCTCGACGATCGTCTTCAGCAGGCGGCGATCGAGATCGTCGAAGCCTTCGGCATCGACCTTGACCATGGCCATGGCCGCCTGCGCGGCTTCGAGCGTGATCACGCCTTCGGCGCGCACCTGGGCGAAGTCGCGGGCGCGCCGCAGCAGGCGGTTGGCGATGCGCGGCGTGCCGCGCGAACGGCGTGCGATCTCGGCCGCGCCCTCCGGCGCGCACTGGATGCTGAGGATGCGCGCCGAGCGCCGCACGATCGCGGTCAATTCCTCGGGCGAGTAGAACTCCAAGCGCTGGACGATGCCGAAGCGGTCGCGCAGCGGGCTGGTGAGCAGGCCGGCGCGGGTGGTGGCGCCGATCAGGGTGAAGGGCGGCAGGTCGAGCTTGATCGAACGCGCGGCAGGGCCCTCGCCGATCATGATGTCGATCTGATAGTCCTCCATCGCTGGATAGAGGATCTCCTCGACCACCGGCGACAGCCGATGGATCTCGTCGATGAACAGCACGTCATGCGGCTGCAGGTTGGTCAGCAGCGCCGCGAGGTCACCCGCGCGCTCGATCACCGGGCCCGAGGTCTGGCGCAGGTTCACCCCGAGCTCGTTGGCGATGACGTGGCTGAGCGTGGTCTTGCCTAGGCCCGGCGGGCCGAAGATCAGCACGTGATCCATCGCCTCGCCGCGCTTCTTCGCGGCCTCGATGTAGATCTTCATCTGCTCCCGCACAGGGGCCTGGCCGAGGTAGTCGTCGAGCACGCGCGGGCGGATCGACGCCTCAAGCCGGGCTTCGTCGAGGGATTCCTCGGGGGAGACGATTCTTTCGGTCACGTTGGAGCCGGGATTGGGGATTGGGGATTGGGGATCGGGGATTCGCAGCCGGCGGTTTGCAGGCTGCAGGGGTCCCCTTATGCAGCGCGGCAGTTTACGGGGTTGGGGGAACAACGGCGCGCTGCTCCGCCGGCTTGTTGGCCGAGGCCGACTGCGAGAGGCTCTGTGCTCTTGCCCCTCTCCCTGTGGGAGAGGGGTTGGGGTGAGGGCTGGGTGTCCTCAACAGCTGCGTCGAGACGCCCACAAGGATGTCTGATCAGAGGTGTGGAGCTTTTGCTCCGCCCGGACCCTCTCCCCAACCCCGACCTTCGCTTCGCTCGGGCTCATCGGCCCGTCGGCTGCCACCGGCAGCCCACAAGCGGGTCGCCTCGCTCCACCGGGAGAGGGGCTCAAGCTCCAGCGTCAGTCTCAGCACCAGGCCCTACTGCTCAGCTTCAGCCACTGCAGTCCGGAGCCTCCGCTCTCACCCCGCCGCAGCGCCGGGTCCCCGCAAACGAATCCCGAATCCCCAATCCCGAATCCCGGGCCCTCAAGTCCGCAACGCGGACTTCAGCGCCTTGCGAATGATCGCCTCCGCCGTATCCCCGTCCTCGCGCGCCTTCTCGGCCATGCGCTGGGCTTCGACACCCTTGTAGCCCAACTGCTGCAGGGCCACGATAGCCTCGCTCAGCGGGTCGGTGGGCACGGCCGCGCCGGGGGAAGGCACGAAGCTCAGGCCGCTGCCGCCCATGTTCGAGGCCTTGTCGCGCAGCTCGACCAGCATGCGTTCGGCGGTCTTCTTGCCGATGCCGGGGATGCGCGTCAGCGCGGTGACATCGCCGGCCTGCAGCAGGCGCGCGAACTCGTCCACGGACACGCCCGACAGCACGGCCAGCGCGATCTTGGCGCCGATGCCGGTCACCTTCTGCAGCTCGCGGAACAGCCGGCGCTCGGCGTCCTTGAGAAAACCGTAGAGGGAGACCGAGTCTTCCTTCTGCGCGTAGTGGGTGAACAGGCTGACCTCGCGGCCCAGCTCCGGCAGGTCATAGAAGGTGCTCATCGGCGCCTCCAGCTCGTAGCCGACGCCGTGCACGTCGACCACGATCTGTGGAGGGGCCTTGTGGATCAGGGTGCCGCGCAAGCGACCGATCATCGTCTGCTGCCTCGACGTCGAATGAGTTGGGAGGCCGCCACGCCGGTGCGGGCAGCCAGGGTTCGGGTGTGCGCATGGGTGATCGCCACCGCCAGCGCGTCGGCGGCGTCGGCCTGCAGTTTGCCGTCGATGCCGAGCAGCACGCCGACCATGTGCTGCACCTGGGCCTTGTCGGCGGCACCGCGGCCGACCACGGCGCCCTTGATCTGCATCGGCGAGTATTCGTGCACGCCGATATCGCGCGCCACCACCGCGCAGATCGCCGCACCGCGCGCTTGGCCCAGCTTCAGCGCCGAGTCCGGATTGCGCGACAGGAACACGCGCTCGATCGCGACCTCATGCGGGGCGAAGCGATCGATCAGCGACCACAGGCCGTCGAGAATCCCGCGCAGGCGCTTGGGAAACTCGTCCTCCAGGCCGACGTGCAGGGCCTCGTGATGCACGTGCACGCAGCGACCGGTGCCGTCGGCGTCGACGATGCCCACGCCGGTTCGGACCGAGCCGGGGTCGATGCCGAGGATGCGGGTGCTCATGGTGCGACCTCGGTGGCTGCGCCGGGATTCGGGATTCGGGATTCGGGATTCGGAATCCGCAACTCGCCGACGCCGGGAACGCGCAGGCCTCGCGCCCCGCCAGGAAACACGCGCCTCGCGCTGCATCCATTCCCGTCGCCCCCGCGAAGGCGGGGGCCCAGATCGACCCGCCCCGGTCGCTGCAGCACTTCGATCCGCGCCGATCGCGGCGGCACTTTCACCTGCCTCGGTCGCTGCAGTACTGGATCCCCGCCTGCGCGGGGATGACGAGCGAGGAGAGCGCGCAGGCCTCGCGCTTCACGGTGATGTGGGAGCGTCGCGCTACATCCATTCCCGTCGCCCCCGCGAAGGCGGGGGCCCAGATCGGCCCACCCCGATCGCGGCGACACGTCGCCCCGCCCCGGTCGCGGCGGTACTTTCACCTGCCCCGGTCGCTGCAGCACTGGATCCCCGCCTGCGCGGGGATGACGAGCGAGGGGAGCGCGCAGGCCTCGCGCTTCGCGTTGATGTGGGAGGCTCGCGCTGCATCCATTCCCGTCGCCCCCGCGAAGGCGGGGGCCCAGATCGGCCCACCCCGATCGCGGCGACACGTCGCCCCGCCCCGATCGCGGCAGCACTTCGATCCGCGCCGATCGCGGCGGCACTTTCACCTGCCCCGGTCGCTGCAGCACTGGATCCCCGCCTGCGCGGGGATGACGATGTGCTGCTCTGGACGTCGCTGTGAGAAGGCTGGTGCCCGTCACTTGGGAACTCGCATGCGGCAAGGGTGCCGAGTATATCGACGCCCGAAGGCCTCTCCGGCTTCCTCGGCCTTTCCGCACTGGCGACCTCCGCGCCTGCCGCGCATCGTGGCGCCATCGCTTCCACGGAGCCCGCCATGTCGACCCACCCGCTTCCCCGTCGCCGCCTCGCCGAAGGTCTCGAAGTCACCGCACTCGGCTTCGGTGCGATGGGTATGTCCGACTTCTACGGGCCGTCCGACCACGCCTGCAATGTCGCGGTGCTGCATCGGGTGCTGGATCTTGGCGTGAACTTCATCGACACGGCTGACATGTACGGCTGCGGCGCCAACGAGCGGTTGCTGGCCGAGGTGTTGAAGACGCGCCGCGACGAGGTCGTGCTGGCGACCAAGTTCGGCAATGTGCGCGCGCCGGACGGCCGAGTGGTGGGCATCTGCGGGCGGCCCGAGTACGTGTATGTCGCCTGCGAGGCCAGCCTGGCTCGGCTTGGCGTGGACTGCATCGATCTCTACTACCAGCACCGCGTCGACCCCGACGTGCCGATCGAGGACACGGTGGGCGCCATGCAGCGCCTGGTCGAGGCCGGCAAGGTGCGGCATCTGGGCCTGTCCGAGGCCAGCGCCGAGACCCTGCGGCGCGCCTCGCAGGTGGCGAGGATCGCGGCCCTGCAGACCGAATACTCGCTGTGGTCGCGCGACGTCGAATCGGATGTGCTGCCGGCCTGCCGTGAACTCGGCATCGGCTTCGTGCCCTACAGCCCGCTGGGGCGCGGTTTCCTCACCGGCGCGATTGCCAGCGCCGAGCAACTCGACGCCACGGATCGCCGCCGCGCACACCCGCGCTTCCGCGCCGACAACGCCGCGCGCAACCAGGCCCTGGTTGAGCAGGTGCGCGCGTGGGCGGCCGAGCTTGGCTGCACGCCGGCGCAGCTGGCGCTGGCCTGGCTGCTGGCCCAGGGCGAGGACATCGTGCCGATTCCCGGCACGCGTTCGGTGGCGCGGCTGGAAGAGAACCTCGGCGCGCTCAAGGTCGCGCTGTCATCGGCCTGGGTCGAGCGCATCCGCGGCGAGCTCGCTGCCATCGAGATCAGCGGCGGGCGCTACCCACCCGAGGGGATGGCGCTGGTGAATCGTTGAGGTCGGCACGCGCGACATCAACGCGTGTTTGCCTTGTGGGCGCGGCCATGGGATGCGCGCATCACGCATCGTTGTCGGCACGCGCATGGCGTCATTCGCGGCGCTTGGTGCGCGACACGCGCACCCTACGAATTCCAGTGACGCGTACGCTTGAACCAAGCGAAAGGTGTGGTGCGCTTGGTGGGCGACACACGCAGCATGCCAATTCGAGTGACGCTGCCACTTGATCAAGGCGACACGCGTCACTCGTAGGGTGCGCGTGTCGCGCACCAAAAGGCGTTTCGACCAACACACCGCGTGCGCGTGTCGTGCACCAAAAGGCGTACCGACCAACACATTGCGTGCGCGTGTCGCGCACCAAAAGGCGTTTCGACCAACACACCGCGTGCGCGTGTCGCGCACCAGATGTCGCACCCATAGGCTCAACGCGAATGTTCGCCGCGAGCTCGCATGCCAAGGCTCAGGCCGCCGACGCGCGCTCCAGCCAGTGCACCAGTTCGTCGAGGCTGCGCACCTCGAGGTCCGGGGTCTCGGCGTGGTCCCAGGTCTCGTCGCGGCGGTTGATCCAGACCGCGCGCAGGCCGGCGCGGCGGGCGCCGAGCACGTCCATGTGCGGGTCGTCGCCGACGTGCAGCACCTGGCTCGGCGCCAGCCCGAGGCGCGCGCAGGCGGCGTGGAAGATGCTCGGCTCGGGCTTGGCCGCGCCGTGCTCGCGCGCACCCAGCGAAAACTGGAAATGGGCCGACAGGCCGATCCGGTGGATGCAGGCATTGCCATTGGTCAGCGCCGCCAGCGGCAGGCGCGCGGACAGGCGTTCGAGCGCGGGCAGGCTGTCGGCGTAGAGCTCGACGCGGTTGCGCGCGGCGTAGAACACCTCGAAGGCGTCCTCGGCGCGGGCCGGGTCTTCGCCGCCTTCGCTGAGCGCGATGCGCAGCGAGATCATCCGCTGCTCGCAGAAGTCGTGGGCGAGGTGCGGGTGGTCCTCGTAGACCTGCGCCCGTAGCGCGCGCATGCGTTCGATCGGATAGGCCCGCGCAGTGCCCGGCGCGTGCTGCTGCAGCCAGGCGTGCAGCTCGCGTTCGGCGGCTTCGATGGCCGGCCACACCGGCCACAGGGTGTCGTCGAGGTCGAGCGTGATGGCGCGGATGTCGTTCAAGCGGTGGGTTCGCAAAGTGCCGACGCCGGCATGGTAGTACTCACGCCGTGCAGGCGAACGTGAGGAACAGCCGCATAGGGTGGGCCCTGGCCCACCGTGGGCTTGAACCTTGCCCCGGTGGTGGATCGGAGCCTTTCCCTCGCCTCGGCTTGGGTTCGGGGCCGCGTCCAGGGCGGGCGGAGCGAGTCGCGACTGTGGTGCCCATGGTGGGCCAGGGCCCACCCTATGCTCATCCCGATCCCGATCCCGATCCCGATCCCGATCCCGATCCCGATCCCGATCCCGAATCCCGAATCCCGAATCCCGCCCTCACTCCATCACCACCACCCCGCTGCGACGCCCGCGCACCACGCTCAGCGCGAGCTGCTGCGGACGCATCTCGATCACTTCGCCGAAGGTGTCGAGGCTGTCGATGCGGAAGCGGTTGACGCCGGTGACGAGGTCGCCTGCGGCCAGGCCGCTGCGCGCCGCGCGGCTGCCTTCGGCGACGCGCTCCACGCGGATGCCGGACACGCCCTGCTGGCGCGAGCGCTGCGGCAGGGCGGTGAACTCGGCGCCGTCGAGGCGCGGGTCCAGGGCGCTGCCCAGCAACTGGCTCAGCTGCGGCTTCAGGCGCAGCTCCAGACGCTGCGTGCGCCCGTCGCGCAGGTATTCGAGCGTTACCGGCTCGCCCACCGGCAGCAGGCCTTCCTTGTTGTGCAGGGTCTGCGGGCTGTCGACCGGCTGCTGGGCGATGGCGGTGATGACATCGCCCGGCTGCAGGCCGGCCTCGGCTGCCGGTGAGGCCGGCCGCACGCGCGTCACCACGGCGCCGCGCGCGCCGGCGACATCCAGCATCGCCGCCAGCTGCGGGGTGATGGCCTGGGTCTCGATGCCCAGGCTGCCGCGCTGCACGCGGCCGCTGTCGAGCAGCTGGCGCATGATCTCGTTGGCCAGCTCGGCGGGAATCGCGAAGCCGATGCCGACATTGCCGCCCGAGGGGCTGAAGATCGCGGTGTTGATGCCGACCAGCTCGCCGCGCAGGTTGACCAGGGCGCCGCCGGAGTTGCCGGGGTTGATGCTGGCGTCGGTCTGGATGAAGTTCTGGTAGGCCAGGCCCTGCAGGCCGGAGCGGCCCAGCGCCGAGACGATGCCCGAGGTCACCGTCTGGCCGAGGCCGAAGGGGTTGCCCACGGCGACCACAAAATCACCCACGCGCAGGGCTTCGCCGGTGGCCAGCGGCAGCTCGGCGAGGTCCTCGGCGGGAATGCGCAGCACGCCGACGTCGGTGTCGGGGTCCGAGCCCACGAACTCGGCGGTGACCGTGCGGCCGTCGGCCAGGGTCACGCTGATGTCGTCGGCGCCTTCGATCACGTGGTTGTTGGTCAGCACCAGGCCTTCGCGGGCGTTGACGATCACGCCCGAGCCCAGCGACTGCTGCACGCGCTCCTGCGGCACCATCGGCAGGCCGAAGAAATGGCGGAAGAACGGGTCTTCGGCCATCGGGTTGCGCACCCGCACCACGGTCTTGCTGTGGATGTTCACCACCGCCGGGGTGACCTGCTCCAGCATCGGCGCCAGCGAGGGCAGGGGCTGGCCATCGACCACCGCCGGCAGGGCGGCATGCGCCGGCCGCAGCAGGTGGCTGGCGACGGCGAACAGGCCGATCGCGGCCAGGGTCAGCAGGGCGCCAAGCGCAGCGCTGCGCAGGCGGAGGGTGATGACGGTGGCGCGCGCAGGGGCGTCGGGCATGGGAAATCTCCTGTGGCCGGAGCTTGATGGGGAAGGCCGACGCAGACCCACGCCGGCCGCCCAGGTTCCAACGCGGGCCGGGCGGGTCTGCGCAGCATTCGGTTTGCGGCAAGGTGGGGGCGCCGGTTATGGGTTCAAACCCTTGTTTGCCCCACGCGTCTGCATAGGGTGGGCCCTGGCCCACCATGGCCTTGAACCTCGCCCCAGTGCACGGCCGCATGCAGGTCCGCAGGCGCTGGCGCCATGCCGCATGCCGCGTGTGCATCGGCAGCGGTGCGTTTCGCGCATGAAGCCCGCACATCCTCTTGAGGATCTGTCGCGCCCCGGAAGACATTGGGGAGGGTGAAGCTCACGGTGGGCCAGGGCCCACCCTATTGCGCTCGGATAGGGTGGGCCCTGGCCCACCACGCGCATGAAGCTCGCCCCGGTGCATGGCAGCAACGCAGGCCTGCAGGCGCGAGCGCCATGACGCCTCGGCGAGGGTCGAGCCCACGCGCCGTAGCGCGAACCTCGCCCCGCGATGCCCATAGGGTGGGCCCTGGCCCACCATGGCCTTGACACCCGCCCCGCGACCCGGCCTCTACATGCCCCCTTCACACATCGCGCGGCGCTCCGCATCGCTGCGGATTCGCGCAAATCCCGCGCCCTCAAGGGCTTCAGAAATCGCGCGCCCGATCAAGCGGTTTTCCACAGTTTTTTGCGTTGACACCCGTGGTGCCCGGGCGTAGCGTACGAGGCCGTTGTCCACTAGATCTTGTGGTCTCGCCCCATGCGAAACCCTACAGATTGGGGTCGCTTCCCAGGCCAGACACTACGCCCACCCGGCGCAACACGGATCTTGCGGCCAGCACGCAGGCAGGCGGGGGCAGGGCGAAATCGGCGGCACAGCTAGCGGTACAACGGGAGACCCGAAGCAGCAGGCACCGGCCGGGGGGCGGCGGTCGCTGCGACGGAAGAAGCGGAGCTCCATGCAGGGCTCGGCACACAACAAGAACCCATCAGTCGAGGCGCAGGGCAGCCCGAAATCGCCCGGACCCCAGCACGTATCGCGACCGGAGCGCCCAGCGCGCGCCCATCCGAACGTGCCGGGCGCTGCGCGCTAAGCGTAGCCGCGGTCCGGATCGACCAAGGTCCTGCAGTCACGGCCACAAGAAAGAGGCGAAATTGGATGAGCAGCGTTCGGCTTGAAGCGGTGCGTAACGAGGCCAAAGTGATCGAACTCCAGCCCGCGTCCTGGGACATCTGGGACAAGAAGTACCGGCTCAAGACCAAGAAGGGCGAGCCCGTCGATGCCACCATCGACGACACCTACAAGCGCGTCGCACGCGCCCTGGCCGACGCCGAGCCCACGGTCGAGAAGCAGAAGTACTGGTACGAGCGCTTCCTGTGGGCGCTGCGCCGCGGTGCGATCCCCGCCGGCCGCATCACCTCGAACGCCGGCGCGCTGGAGCACAAGCCCGCCACCAGCACGATCAACTGCACCGTCTCGGGCACCATTCCCGATTCGATGGACGGCATCCTGGAGAAAGTCCACGAGGCCGGGCTGACGCTCAAGGCCGGCTGCGGCATCGGCTATGAGTTCAGCACCCTGCGCCCCAAGGGCGCCTTCGTTGCGGGTGCCGGCGCCTACACCTCGGGCCCGATGTCCTTCATGGATATCTACGACAAGATGTGTTTCACCGTCAGCAGCGCCGGCGGCCGCCGCGGCGCGCAGATGGGCACCTTCGATGTGTCCCACCCCGACGTGAAGGACTTCATCAAGGCCAAGCGTGAGGACGGCCGCCTGCGCCAGTTCAACCTGTCCCTGCTGATCACCGACGAGTTCATGCAGGCCGTGCAGGCCGACGCCGAGTGGCCGCTGGTGTTCCCGGTCAACAAGAAGGAAGTCGACGAGATCGACCTCGGCAACGCCGAGCAGGTGGTCTGGCGCGACTGGCCGGCCAGCAGCACCTACATCACCCGTGACGACGGCCTGGTGGCCTGCAAGATCTACGGCCACGTCCGCGCGCGGCACCTGTGGGACATGATCATGGTTTCGACGTATGACTACGCCGAGCCGGGCTTCATCCTGATCGACCGCGTCAACGAGATGAACAACAACTGGTGGTGCGAGAACATCCGCGCCACCAACCCCTGCGGCGAGCAGCCGTTGCCGCCCTACGGCGCCTGCCTGCTGGGCTCGATCAACCTCACCACCTTCGTGCGCGACGCCTTCACCGACAAGGCGCGCTTCGACTGGGAGGAATACAAGGAAGTCGTGCGCGTGTTCACCCGCATGCTCGACAACGTTGTAGAGGTGAACGGCCTGCCGCTGCCGCAGCAGCGCGCCGAGATCCTGCGCAAGCGCCGCCACGGCATGGGCTTCCTCGGCCTCGGCAGCACCGTGACCATGCTGCGCATGCCCTACGGCGGCAAGGAAAGCTGCGAGTTCACCGAGGCCGTGGCCCGCGAGATGGCCGTGGCCGGCTGGGAAGTCGCGCTGTCGCTGGCGGAAGAGAAGGGCCCCGCGCCGATCATGGACGAGGACTTCACCGTCAGCGCCGAGATGCTGCGCAAGCGCCCGGAAATGGCGAAGGATGGCTGGAAGATCGGCGACACCATCAAGGGCCGCGAGCTGCACGCCAAGTACAGCCGCTACATGCAGAAGATCGCCACGGTGGCGCCCGAGCTGGTCGCCAAGCTGGCCGAGAAGGGCGGCCGCTTCACCCACCACAGCTCGATCGCGCCCACCGGCACCATCAGCCTGAGCCTGGCCAACAACGCCAGCAACGGCATCGAGCCCAGCTTCGCCCACCACTACAGCCGCAACGTCATCCGCGAAGGCAAGAAGTCGAAGGAAAAGGTCGAGGTCTACAGCTACGAGCTGCTGGCCTACCGCAGCCTGGTCAACCCCGACGCCATGCCCTATGCGCAGGACGAGAAGGCCAAGCTGCCCGACTACTTCATCGCCGCCGACGACATCACGCCCAAGGCGCATGTCGACATCCAGGCCGCCGCGCAGATCTGGGTCGACAGCTCGATCAGCAAGACCGCGAACGTCCCCACGGACTACCCCTACGAGGACTTCAAGGACATCTACCGCTACGCCCACGAGAAAGGCCTGAAGGGCTGCACCACCTTCCGCTTCAACCCCGCCGCCTTCCAGGGCGTGCTGGTGAAGGAGGCCGACCTCGAAAACACCACCTACCGCTTCGAGCTGGAAGACGGCAGCGTGGTGGAAGTGAAGGGCAACGAGCAGATCGAATACGACGGCGAACTGCACACCGCCGCCAACCTCTTCGACGCACTCAAGGAGGGTTACTACGGCAAGTTCTGAGCAAGGCGCGAGCGACGCGCGGCCCAATCAGGCGCATAGGGTGGGCCCCGGCCCACCGTGAGCTCGACGCTCGCCCCGGCCATCCCACTCGCCGAAGCCCCGCATCGCACCCCTCTCTCGACGGGACAGGGGTGGCAACCGCAACACCCAGGGCTTGATTCCAAGCCCGGCGCAGGCCAAGGATCGGCCTGCGGCGAAGGGCGCACCCCTTCGCGCATGCCCGGCCTGTCTCGCCGGGCAAGTGCAAGCCTCCGGCGCAGGACGCACCGGCGGCGGTCAATGTTCTCGATACCACTGCCCCACGCGGGGCAGGCCCGAAGCTAGAACGTCCCGATACGACGTGAGGAGTGGCAGATGAGCAATGGCAATGGGGTAACCGCGACCCTGAGCGAAGCGGTGGAAGCCGTCACCGAGAAAGCCCAGGAACTCGCCCACGACGCCAAAGAGGCCGTGGTCGCCGCCGAACAGGCCGTGGCCAAGCGCGCCGCCAAGGTGAAGAAGCAGGCCGAAGGCCAGTACAAGAAGGCCAAGAAGGCCGTCGACAAGAAGGTCGGCGAAGCGAAGAAAGCTGTCTCCGGCGCGGTGAAGACCGCCAAGAAGAAAGCCGCCGCCGCCAAGAAGGCCGTCGACAAGAAAGTCGGCGAAGCCAAGAAGGCCGTCGCCGGCGCGGTGAAGACCGCCAAGAAGAAGGTCGCCGCCGCCAAGAAGGCCGTCGCCAAGAAGACCGCCCCGGCCAAGAAGGCCGCGAGCAAGCAGGTCGCCGCTGTGAAGAAGGCGGCAGCCAAGAAGGCCGCACCCGCCAAGAAGGCCGCAGCCAAGAAAGTCGCCGCGGTGAAGAAGGCCGTCGCCAAGAAGGCACCGGCCAAGAAAGCGCCCGCCAAGAAAGCCCCGGCCAAGGCCCCAGCAAAGAAAGCCCCAGCGAAAAAAGCGGCCGCCAAGAAAGCCGCCCCTGCAAAGAAGGCAGCCGCCAAGAAAGCCGCCAAGTAAACCCGGAGGGAACACCCGCCGCCGCACGACCGGCGGCGGGTGAACCCCCACCGCCCAAGCCCCAGGCCCACACCGCCCAAGGCCGGCGGAACACCCAAACCAAGCAGAACACCCAAACCAAGCAGAACACCCAAACCAAGCAGAACACCCAAAGCCCAGGCGCGATCAGGCCCAACCCGCCCCGCGACAGGCAAAGCATTGAACCCCTCTCCCCGTGGGAGAGGGGCAGGGGAGAGGGTCCGGCCCCCCAGCCACCCCCACCCCGCGACACCCAAAGCTTCAAGCCCCTCTCCCATCGGGAGAGGGGTTGGGTGAGGGGCAGCAAGCCCAGCACCCCAAAACCCGCGACACCCAGCTCTAGAACCCCTCTCCCCGTGGGAGAGGGGCAGGGGAGAGGGTCCGGCCCCCCAGCCACCCCCACCCCGCAACACCCAAGCTCCAAAGCCCCTCTCCCCCGGAGGGAGAGGGGTTGGGGAGAGGGGGAAGCCCCCACCTCACCCCACCCACCCCAAACACCCACACCCAGCAGGCGCCCAGCGCCGCACCACCCGACCCGAAGGAGCCCCCCATGGCCGTCAAAATCACCAAAAAAATCAAGGGCTACTCTGTCCTCAAGCCCGAAGACAAGGCCACCGCTCCCGCCCCTGCCGCAGCAGCGCCCGCCCCCGCCGAACCCCCTGTGCGCCAAAGCGCCGAAGTCATCCAGATGCACGAGCAGATCGAGCGCCCCGAAGTGCTGGTCGGCTCCACCTACAAGATCAAATCGCCCCTGTTCGAGCACGCCCTGTACGTCACCATCAACGACATCGTGCTGAACCAGGGCACCGCCCACGAATCGCGCCGCCCCTTCGAGATCTTCATCAACTCGAAGAACATGGACCACTTCCAGTGGGTCGTGGCCATCACCCGCATCATGAGCGCCGTGTTCCGCAAGGGCGGCGACGTCACCTTCCTGGTCGAAGAACTGAAGGCCGTGTTCGACCCAAGAGGCGGCTACTTCAAGGCCGGCGGCGTGTACATGCCTTCGATCGTCGCCGAGATCGGCGCCGTGGTCGAAGACCACATGAAGACGATCGGCCTGATCGTCGACCCCGAACTGGACGAACACCAGCGCGCCCTGATCGCCGAGAAGCGCGCAGCGTTCGAAGCCCAGTCAAAAAAAAACGCTGAGGTAAGCCCGGCGGATGAGGGTGCGGCGAGTGGGGAAGCGAAAAGCGACGCCGCCACCTTCCCGCCCGGCGCGACCCTGTGCCACAAGTGCAACACCCAGGCGATGGTGGTGATGGATGGGTGTCAGACTTGTTTGAATTGTGGGTATTCGAAGTGTGGGTGAGGGAGCGCTATCCAAGAGCCAGATTGATAAGATTGGGCATCGATTGAAACAAGGGCGTCTCGACAGAGATGTGCTGGAAAAGCTAAACGAATTCCGAAAAAGCTGCTTGCCACTTTATGAGGAAGTCCAAGCTTTTTGTTCGATCTGTATGGGACTGGAAGCTACCGGAAGAGCCCAGAAATCCACCGCGGCGATAATAGGAAAGCTAAGCAGGGAAAGCATTAGGCTCTCGCAAATGCAAGACATTGCAGGCGTCCGGGTCATCGTTGCTGACTTGGTTGAGCAGGACAGGTTTATTGCTCAGGCGTCTCGGGTCTTTGCGCGCCTCATTGTGGATGACAAGAGAAAAATTCCCACAAACGGCTACAGGGCCGTTCACCTAATTTGTGAGCGGGCTGGCCGCTATGTCGAACTGCAAGTCCGAACTCGATCTCAGCACGCCTGGGCTGAGCTTTCAGAGAAGTTCGCTGATGAGGTTGGTCAGGATCTGAAGTACGGCAAAGGTAATGCAGAACTGCTTGAATTTCTTGATAGGCTTTCAGTGCTTAGCTGGCGCCTGGAGTCTGTTCGTCACGACTATCGGCTGCTGGTCACGGCCGCTGTGGATTTGCATGATCGGCTCCGAGTAAAGAGGCAACGAAAGGAGCTGCAAAGTCGCGAGGGCTCCATTCTTCTTGCGATCAGGCAGCTGTTCATTGAGGCGCGCCGTCGCGCTGCGCGAGGGACAATTTAATGTATTTCCTCGTTCGCTATGATCGAGTCAGTTCGCAGCTGGAGGCTTTAGAGGAGTTTGGCCAAAGCGAGCGAGATCTCGCAATCGAAAGAAAAGAAGCGTGGGAATGCGAGTGTATCGAAAGGATTGGTAGCGTCGAGGTAGTCCTCTTAGAGGCTCGGACTCGAGACACCCTAATGGAATCTCATCGTCGATACTTCAAAACACGGGAAGATCTGTTTTCAGGATCCGAAAGTATGGGAAGGGGTGATCTTCAGAACGTCCCGGGCAGAAGCTAGCATGCCGACAAGGGGGGCAGGTTGACGGCAAGGGGGTCAGGTTCACTTTCCGGGGCGGGTGAGCTGGTAACAACAGAGGGCGTCGGGTTCATTTGCCAGATCATGGAAACTGACTCTCATCTCTTTTTTCCTGTCTGCTCGGGGCGAATGCTCGATGAACTATCTGCGTTATTCAATCCTTTCCGCTTTAATCGCCTTCTTGACGATTGTGTTCTGTTTTGCGGCTCATGATTACTTCTATCCGCCATTCACTGACGCACAAATAAGGGCGTCATTCGTCGACACCTGGGAAGCTCACGCCATAGGTTCAGTTGCGATCCTGATTCTCGTAGTGCTCGCAACCTGCATCTCCGCCGCACTTGCCTGGGGCGCTACGCGCCTCGCAAAGAGACTAGCTGGCACCGCGCTGGCGCTGGGGTTTGCAGACGCTGCCCTTCTGGTCGCCTCACATGTCTCACTCACCGAGCGCATGACCGCCCTAACCGGGCACGCGTTCGGGGGCTTTTATGGTTTGTTCTGAGGCGCGATTCTGCCGATCCGTGCAAGGTGCGGGTCCTGACCGAGAATGGGGTCAGGTTCACTTTCTGGATTGGATGAGCAGGTGCCAGAAGAAGGCGTCGCGTTCATTTGCCGGATCATGGGAATTTGCGCTCCCTCCTTTTGCGCTCTGCTCAGCACCTCACTCTCACTCTATTTCGGATCGTTGAGGCAACGGATGGGTCCTTTGAAGATATTGGTGAGCGTTGCTTCCTTCTCATTGATTGCCTTGGTTGCTGTTGGGGCAGTGGACACAGCGGCGCCAGTGGACTTCGTACGTAGCACGCTTTGGGTTGTGGTTGCCGGTTCGGGAATGTGCGTATTCTTGGCAATGCTTTGGCATTGTGTAAGTACAGCGCCGCCGTCGCGAAAGTTGTTTCGCTGCACTTTGCTCTTGATCGGAGGGGTTCCTGCAGCGATTATCTATTACTGGCTCGTCGTCAGGAAAACGGCAGAAACAGGGGTCAGACTGCACTTTATTGGGCATCCAGATGACCGATAATACGATAATAGGGTCAGGTTCACTTTTCATGGCCCAGGAGAACGCGGGTCAGGTTGGTTTTGCTGCCGCCCGGCAATTCACACTAACCCCTGCCTTTGTGTGGCGCCGCGCTTGTTAGGTCTTTGTCCATGAGCAAGTTCGCTGGCCTCAAGGTCATGTTCGCCGGCCTGTGCATTGGTCTGCTGTCGGCTGGCTGCGCATTCGTATTTGACTCAAAGGCATTCCTGCTCGGCTTCATGGCCGGCTGGTGTGTTTGTGCCGTCGGCTTCGCCGTGCATTTCTATCTCATGTTCAAGTACAGAATGTGGGGCTCGCCGGAGTAGTTCGCCTCGATTCCTTCCCGCCCACTGCGCATCTGCCATGTTCCTGCCCTCACGCACCTTCAAGCGGCTTCTTGTTGCCATCGCGCTGGTTTCAAGCCTCAGCGCCTGCGTCACGCCCCAGGGCATCCGCCTCGCGCGCAGCGGCCCGAGTGCGGAGGAGCTTGCGGACTTCAATGCCCGCAACCTGCCTGTCGGCGCTTGGGTCGAGCCCGGCGGGCAGGTCGACACACCCGCAACGACCCTGCTGCAGCCGGTGCCCGGGCCCCGGGTGATCGTGGTGGGTCACGTCATGGCGCTGCAGGCGCTGGATGCGGATGACGTCGACTATCAGAACTACGCCAGGGCCGCGGCGGGCCCCGGCCAGCGTCCGGCGCTGGACCGCGAGGCGTACGTGCTCACCAGTGCGGGCCGCACGGCGGTGCGAACGGCCGGCGTCACCGGCATCTATTCGCAGCAGAACATGGCGGAAGTGCCGCGTGACCTGGTGGACCGCATCGAGTTCTCGTCGGCCTTCGGCACCGCCATGGTCGGCACCTATGGCGATCTGGTGGCCATGCAGGTGATGCCCTTGCTCGGGCCGTGGCTGACGCACGTGCTGTGTCGCAAGCGCGAGCCGGACTACGCCGGCTGCCTGGAGCGCTACGCCACCGGCGTGTTCCAGTCCAGCGATGGACGCGAGATCGACGGACGACTGCGTGTGGTCGAGGGCGGCGAACGCATCGACCCTGCAAGTTTCCGTCGGGTGCTGCCGCGAACAGACAGCGATGTGACGGGCGCCGCCGAGCAGGCGATGCGATCCGAGTGATGGGGGGGCAGGGCCACTTTCCTGGCCACGTTATCTTGATTCGAACTCTCCCCCCTGGAGTCTTCCCTCATCTGGCAGCCAGCAGTTCAATCTCACTCACATTCGGGGGTCTTTCCGTGGCAATAGGGCAACGTTCTGCGAAGCATCTGGTCGTGCTCCTTGGATTAGGTTTTCTTTCCACTGGAGGGCACGCGAATTCCGGGCCTTCTGTCGGGATGTACGCGGACTGTGAACTCAGCGACGCAGCATTTATGGCTGCCGTCGACGCCCTTGCAGTAGTCGATGGTGACGAGGTGAACTGCAATTCGACCGATGGGCAGAATCATCTGGCCTTCTCGTCGGATCCTCCCGTGATTCGCCGTGAATCGAACGGGCTACTCTCCGTCCGGTTTGCTTGTCAAGACGCGGAGGCCGCGGTCCAGTTCCATTCGCGCTATCAGTTCGAGGAGGTTTTTCTCGGACTGGGCCGCGATATGCTCGGCCCGATGCTGCTGGCGCCGCTATCCAGTGCGGACGACTGCGGAGCCCTGTTCGGCTTCTCCGAAGCAGAAGCGCTTGGATTCTGCACTTCAGTGCACGCAGCGTCCGCCGGGCGTGTCATCTGCCAGGACACCTCGGCGGAAGCGTCCACACCTTGATGGCGCGAGAGGAGCAGCGGTCCGCGCCGCTGCTGGCCCGGTAACGCCGGCGCGACCGCCCCCCTACTCAAACCCACTCCGCAACAACCCACGCTCATCCGCCGCATCGATAAAGCGCAGCCGCAGCAGGTGGCCGCCGTTGAGCGGCAGCCCGGCGGGCGGGTCGAGACGCGCTTCGAACTCGATGAACAGCGCTTCCGGTGGGGGCACGCCGCTGAGCGTGATCACCGCGCTCTCGCCCGCGGCCAGGGCCAGCGCGGTGCTGACGGGCTGGCCGCCGGCATTGGGCGTGCACGCGCCGGGGCTCATGCCGCTGCACGACCACAGCACATCGCCGAGCCCGAGCAGCAGCGGCAGGCGTGCTCCCAGCGCCTGCACGGCGTCCGGCCCGTGGTTGTCGATGTGTACGCGGTATTCCAGTCGTGAGGCCGCGGCGTTTGCAGGCGATGCGCGCGCGGCGGACAGCACCAGTTCGGCGCCCGTGCTGGCGGGCGTCACCGCATTGGAGGGGGCAGTCGCCGGGCCGGTGCGCGCGGTGTTGATGGCGGCCACCGTGAAGCGATGGGCGGTCTGGTTCTGCAGGCCCTCGATGCGGCAGGGCGGGGCCGCGCAGACGCGGGTGTCTCCGCTGGGAAGTATCTCGATCGCATAGCCCGTCAGCGGGCTGCCGCCGGTGTCTGCGGGCGGCAGGAAGCGCAGTTCAGCGGCGCCGTTGGAGGCCACGGCGCGCAGGCCGGTGGGGACACCGGGCACGCCCGCGGGGATCGCGCTGTTCGAAAGCTCCGACGCTGGCCCGCGGCCGGCGGCGTTCACCGCGATCGCGCGGAAGGCGTAGCTGCTGCCGTTCTGCAGCGCATCGATGCGGCAGGGCGGGCCGCTGCAGACCAGCTCGCGGCCGCCCGGTTCGACCTGCACGACGTAGCCGCTGATCGCACTGCCGCCCGATTCCGCGGGCGGGGTGAAGGCAAGCGTCGCCGCGCCGTCGTCGGGCGTGGCGATGCCGATCAGCGGGGCTGCCGGTGTGGCCACGGTGCGGAAGCTCTGCTGGCTGCCGTAACGCGTGCCGACCGTGTTGGTGGCATAGGCGCGGACGTAGTAGAGGGCGCCGGGCTGCAGGCCGCTCACCGTAGTCGCAAACGTACCGATGCCGCTGCCCAGCGCGACCCGGGTGTCGAGCACGGTGGGCGTGCGCGAAGTGCTGTACACGAGTCCGCGCTCGCTGACTGGGGCATCGCCCTCCGCGACCACGGCGCCGCCGAGCTGGGCGCTGGTCTGCGCGATGTTTGCGGCGGGCGCCGTGTCCACCTCGGGCGCACCGGCGGGCGCTGCGGAGCGCAGGCTCTCGCTCGCCGAGGTGGCGCAGTTGAAGTTGTCGCCCACGTTCACCGTGTACGTACCGACGCCGAGCAGCCCCGTGGTGGCGCCAGTCCCGCCCGCAGGCGACCAGCTGTAGAAGTAGGGCGGCGTGCCGCCGCTGACGTTGGCGATGAGGCGGCCGTCGAAGGCCTGCGGGCTGCTGGTCTCGATGCTGAGGATGCTGTCGACTCGCAGCTGCGGCGGCTGCGTGAGCACGGTCGACAGCGACAGGCTCTGCCCGATCGCATCGCTGACCTGCACGCTGTAGCTGCCGGCCGGGCGTCCGGAGATCTCCACGGCGGTGCTGCCACCGGGCGACCACAGGTAGCTGTAGGGCGGCACGCCGCCGCTGGCGTTCACCCGTAGGCGACCGTTGCTGCCGCCGAAGCATGCGACGCCGTTCACCACCGCGATGGTGCCGAACAGCTCCGACGGCGTGCTGAAGCTGCGGGTTGCGCCGTAGACCGTCGCCGCCGGGCTGATCGCGTAGGCCCGCACGGCATAGGTGCTGTTCGGCTCAAGGGTCACGGTTTCGGCGAAGCTGCCTTGGCCGCTGCCCATGGCGACGCGCTCATCCTGCAGGGTCGGCGTCGACTGCGTGCGGCTGAACACCACGCCGCGCTCGCTGACCGCCGTGCTGCCCTCGCTGGTGACCGTGCCGCCCAGCACGGCGGAGCGTGCGCGGATCGAGGTCGGCATCGCCGTGCTGATCGTCGGCGGTGTCGGCTGGCCGATCACCACGCTGCCCTGCGCGCTACAGGCGTTGAAATCAGTCACCGAGACGGAATAGGTGCCGGCGGCGAGGCCGCTCAGGGTCGGGCCGCTACCGAACGGCGACCAGAGATAGCTGTAGGGCGCGGTGCCGCCACTGGCCGTGGCGGTCGCGCTGCCGTCGCTGCCGCCGAAGGTGCTGGCATCGGTGCCGACCACGCTCACCAGCAGCGGGGGCGGCTGCGTCACCGTGGTGAAGAGGTCCAGGCTGGCGCCCACCGAATCCGTCACCCGCACGCTGTAGTCGCCGGCGGTGAGACCCGTCGCCGTGGCCGCCGTGCCGCCGCGCGGGCTCCAGATGTAGCTGTAAGGCGGGGTGCCGCCAGTGACCGAAGCGGTGGCGGAGCCGGTGTTGCTGCCGAAACAGTTGGCCGGCGTGCTGCTGACGCTGCCCGACAGAGTCTGCGCCGCGGACAGCGTGAGCAGGCCCAGCCACATCAGCACCGCCAGCAGGGCCTGCAGCGCGGGCACGCGCCGTCGCCTGGGCGAGCGCGGCGAATGCGCACCAGCGTGATCCACGGATGGGGTACAGGAAAGCAGGGGCAGCATGCGGGTCTCCGACGGCGCGGCCGGGCAGAAGTCGCGCTTCACCGCGAAAACGCTAGCGCAGGATGGCGCTGGCGTCCCTCATCGGGCCGTGCATGTCGCGCGGGGAGGCGGTCGCGGGGATGGGCAGTTCCCTGTTCCCTCGGGAGGCGACAGGCGGAATGGGCGGCTTCGATACGGCCGGCGCCAGACCTGGCCTCGTGGCGTCGCCCCGGCCTGCAGCACTCTGGGGCTGGCGATGGCCCGCCTGCTGTAGACCTCGAGTCGCGCGCGGCCCGCCGGCCTCAGCGTTTGCGTCGTTGCGCCAGGCTTTGTGCGCCGTGAGCCTGCGTTGCTGATGCGGGGCTCGCTTCTTGACAAGGGTGAGGCCTCGCACGGATCGAGCTGTGCTGCGTGGGGCAGCGCGTGGTCCGGCGGCTTGCCTGATCGATCTACACTCCGTTCTACGAGTAGACCTGTCGCGCGCTCTGCCACCACTGTCCTCTGACCTCGCTACCCGAGTCCCTGACGCCATGCACTTCCTCGCACGCGGCCTTCTCGTCCTCAGTCTGCTCGCACTCGCTGCCTGCGCCACCACCAGCCGGTGCCGACCGGCCGGGTCGTGGCGAATCGCGTCGGCCTGGTCAACCTCGTCCATCCCCAGCTCACGCACAGCCATGTCGGCGTGACGATGTTCGGCAATGAGGCCAAGCGGGTGGAGCCGCAGCAGCTGCGGGCGGCGGAGTATCTGGCGCAGAAGCTCGGCGAGGCGCTGCAGGCGCGCGGGGTCGAACTGGTGCCGGTGGAGCTGCCGCCCGAACTCGCCGAGGCCGAGAAGCGCTTTGTATCGATGCGCTGGAGCACTTACGGCGTGCGTGAGGAATACGCCGCCGCGCTGCGCACGCTGATGCAGTCGCGTGGCCTGGATGTGCTGTGGGTGGTCGAGTCCTCGGCGTGGCAGGACCCAATCGGCCAGTCCACGGTGATCGTTGAGGGTCATGGCCTCTACACCCGCCGCGTGCTCGGCGATGACCTGCCGCATGCCTACGCCTTCCTCTGGGGCTATGGGCTGCAGGCCGAGAGCCTCGCTGTGGTCGGCGCGGCCGGTGCGCGCGAGTACGTCCCGATCGAGGCCGCGGAGCTCGATGCGGCAGCGATCCCCAAGGTCGAGGCGGCGCTACAGCCCATGTTCGATGACGCCGCGCGGCGTCTGGTGCAGGCGCTGGATCCGCAGCCGCGTCGACGAAGCTTCGGGAGCAGCGGTTGGGCCGCGTGCGTGGTGCGGCTGCTCGCTGCGAATGCCGGTTGTTGCTATCACTCGAGAGGTGTTCGAGCCTTCGCTCGCACCGGTTCCTGTAGGGCTGCCAGCGTCTCTGCGTTGCCCGCGCCAACGCGAAAACGCTGTTCCGAAGCTGATCCCTCGATACCCTCGATGGCGTCGCCCCCGCGAAGAGCCTGTCCTCGCGAAGGCGGGGACGGGACCCAGTGTCGCTTGCCGCAGTCGAACGAGTTCTGGATCCCCGCCTTCGCGGGGATGACGAACCCGAGTTTCCTCAACACACCTGAGCCGCGACGCCGCGCTGGGAAGCTCTCATGTCATTCATTGGAGGTGGCAGGCAATGAAGTTCAAGACACGCCATCTCGTTGGCTTCGGTCTCGTCATAGCGGCCATGGGCCTCGCTCTCAGAGTCGCGGTGTTTCTCTGCACGGATTGCGCTGCCCCCGGAGATCCACTGATCTACCTTGCCAAGACCTGCACAAATTCGAGCCGATACGTGGCCACGGTCGGCGGCAAGAACACCGTCATCGAGTGTGAGCCCGGTGGCGAGCTCAGCCTGCCGCCTGACGCCACCGCGGCCCAGCTGTTGGTTGATGCGAGTCGGCTTCCCACCTTCGGCATCCTCGAGTCGAGCAAGTACTGCTGGTTCGTGCGCGATAGCGCACCGGAGGGATCTTTCCAAACGGCCTTGTGCAGTGTGACTACCGACGGGCCATGATGCGCCGGGCAAGCTCAGCGTGCGGATGCTGTGACTGTTCGGCGCGGCGGCCGATTTCGCTGGCGGGTGGCTTGCGCGATCCGGTATCGAACGACGATGAATCTTCCCTCAAGAGTGTCTGCATGACCCGCATGATTCATGGCTGCACATCTTGGCTGATCGCCCTCGCTCTCATCCTGTCGAGCGCTGCATGCACAGGCAGCGAACCGGAGTCCACCGCCGAACCTGCGAACGCCCCCCGCGGCGAATACCACGGCGAGATCTGGTCCGACGGCATGTCCCCGTCCGTCACCGAGTTCTACGGCGAAACCCGCGATGGGCGCGACGGCGTGTATCGGTTCGAGTACGGCGACGACGTGGAAGAGGGCGTGCTACTCGACTGCAAGCGGCTCAAGGCCCAGGAATTCCGCTGCGGCTGGAAGGATCGCTGGGGCTCAGGCCGGCTCGACCTGAAGTTCAGCGCCGACTTCAATGCCTTTACCGGCGTCTGGAGCGATGAGAGCAACCCTCCGTCGCTCGGCCTGCGCTGGCATGGAGCGCGCCGGTAAGAGCCCCCGCCTCATCGGAGAGGCGTGCCAAAGTCGGACCAGCGGGTGCGGGGGCGCTGCAGCACCCGCGGCAGGACAAGCCCTGCGCTCGCTTCAGCCCTCTCCCGGTCACCTCAGCGTGGTGTGACCTCGGACGGCGGAGGCCGCAGCGAACGCGCTGATGGGTTGCGCTGCGAACGAATCAGGCTTGCTTCTGCTTGGAAGGCGATCGCCACTCTGCTGAAGGTGGCGTTTCCGATCCGTTACCGCCGCGAGGTGGGTGCGTGCCGACATGGGAGCGCATGCCGCCGGATCCTGCAGGCGCGGGCGCAGTGGATGCCTCCGTCCTGGCGGCAGGCGCGCCGCACCGGTCCTGGCCGGTTCTCACAATCGGAGAGATGACATGAAGAAGATTCTGCTGACGATGGCTGCGGCCATGCTCGCGCTGGCCAGCGCCCAGTCGATGGCGATGATCGTGGTCGACAGCGACGGCCAGTATTGGGATTGCAACTGGCAGCGCGGCGTACTCGTCTGCGTGCCGCTGGACTACATGCCGCCGCTGGATCCCTGATCCGCCCGCCGGGCTTTGCCTCGGCGAGCGGGGCCGGCTCGCAGTGTCTTCAAGATCCGCCGGCCCAGTCAGGGATGGTCCCGCCGGTGCTCGATGCGTGCCGGATCAGGAAGGACGCGGCCCTGCCTGCATCGTCCAGCCTGGCCGCGCTGAGCGGGCTCAGGAGGAGCTGGCTCAGCGCGGTTGCTCGCACCTCCGGGGGTGAGAGCGTGATCGATGCCGTCGGTGCGAGTCGGGACCGATGGTCGGCGATCGAACGTGCAATGCCGCCAGCGGACGGCTGAAGACGCTCGCGTGTCGGTCTGGCCAGTCGCAAGGAGTGCGATGGCGCGCGTACTGTCGTGTCATGGCTCAAGGGCACAGGGAGCGTCATCGCTCCCTGCCAAGCGTGGCCAAGGCTTTGATCGCTCGGGGCCTCGACGCCGCACCGCTGCCGAATGGCAAAGGCGGTGGTGACCCGGCGGCGATCGGGCCGAGATCGGGCCGAGATCGGGCTGAGATCGGCCTGAGATCGGCCTCGGGACTTGGCACTGTCGCGTCTGCGCGCCGATACTATGGACCACTCCGCACTGTTCATGAAGGTTCATATGTCTGCTCGGGTGTGCCTCGTTGATTGCGTCGCTGGCTCGCCTTGCTGCGCCCTGGGACGAGCGGCCCGCACGCGCGTGGATGCCTGGCCATGAGCGGAAGCCGCATACCGGGTCCCATGGGGGCGCAGACATGGCAGCGTCCTCTGGACACAGGAACCGCGGTGCTCGCGTTCATGGGCCCGCCGGTGCCGGTTGGCACCAACACCGTTCTCCGGCCCGCCTCTGAACCCATCGATGACGATGTGCGCATGCTGGCCGCAACGGCCTACGGCGAGGGTTCGACCTCGAACGTCTACGAAGAGATGGCGGCAATCGCGAACGTGCTGGTGCGACAGCAGAGGGCGCGTGGCCACGCCAGCATCGCCGGCTTCATTCGCGGCGACCGCACCTTCGCTTATGCCGCGCACGACGGCAATGTCCGCTTCGAGCGTCTGCGCGCGGCAACGGATGAGCAGATCGCGGCGGACGCCGGCATGAGCTCGGCTGTGCGCGCGGCACGCAATGCACTGTCGCCCGCAGGCACGGACTATTCGAACGGTGCCTACTTCTGGGACGGCGCCGACATCCGCAGCAACTACAGTCGGCATCCCAAGGTGCGCGACGGCATCCGCTTCGGCGACCCGGCCCACAACATCTACGGCATCGACGAGAAAGACGTGCCGGGCGAGGAGTGGTGGCGCAACGCGGCGGGACAGAACACTCGACTCCGTGGCCAGTGGAGCTACAAGTACGAATCGACTGCCGCCCATGGCGGCACCATCTTCTGGCGCTACAACCCGGACTTCGTCAGGGCGACGGGCAATCGGGAGCACCGCTGATGCGGGCTCCAATGACGCGCTACCGAATCCGCCTCACGCTGGCCGCACTCTTCGCCTCCGTGCTGCCAGCCTGCGCGGCCTCCACTTCCTCGCACGCAGGCTCGGCAACGGCTTCAGCGGCACGCGGCGGTAGTGAGCTCGAGACGAGGGCACCCTCAGCGCTGGACCCTGTGCTCGCCACGCGCAACGCACCCGCTCGGCTCGAAGCCCTGCCGCTGCGCTCTGGCTGCACGCCTGCGCTCTGCGGCCCGGATCAGGTCGAGAACTATGACGAGCCCACGCCGCCCGGCTGCACGCCGATGCGCTGCAGCGTGCAGGTGGATCGGCTTGAGTGGGTCGGCGACGCGCAAGCGCTCCGGATCATCGGCGGCGAGCGCATCGACCTGCTGAACGCCGGCGTCGGCCCTGCGCTGGAGCTTGCCGATCAGCCCTTCTCAGCAGCGCGCATCGGTGCAGCGGAGAGCCCTTGGGGCGTCTGCCTCGCGCTGTCGCACGCGGGCCTCGGGAAGAGCGGGCGCGGACAGCGCTGGATCACGCTCGTGCTGGCGCCCTATGCGAACGGCGAGCCGGGCCGTAGCGCGACGCGCCTCACCGGCGCCTGGGCGAGCTGCGAGGATCTGCAGCAGGGCGCTGACGCGGATGAAGTGCTGCTGCCGCTGGTCGAGCCGAGTGACGAGGGCGATCCGGGCCTGCTGCTGCAGCGCTACCGCTGCAGCCTGCACGGCTGCCGTCGCGATGCCGAGGCGATGCCCGTGCGCGTGGAGTTCAACGAGGACGGCGAGCTGCGTCGGTGCAAATGAGGAGACGCGTCAGCTGTATGCCACGCGGAATGTTCCCGGCGGGCTCGGCCAGCGTCAGCGCCAGGTGCCGATTTCGGCGCCTAGACTCGCATCCACTGCTGTTCTCACTGCATCGGCGAACGAATCCCGGACTCCCGCGCGTCGCTCTTGAACGGCAGCGACCGCGTCCAGGCCTAGGCCCTGCGGCAGGCGAAGTCTCAGCGCTTCCCGCCGCCACGGCTCGGCTTCGCCAGGGCCGTCAGCGAGTCGGGCACGCAGCCGAAGATCTGCAGGCTGTCGCCCGAATCGAAGCGGAACACGAAATTGTCGAACACTTCGCTGGCGCGCACATGCTCCACCGCCGTCACCCGTGCCTGCACCAGTGGAGAGAGCTGCGGCACCTCGCAGCGGGTGAAGTGCATCAGGCGCAGCCGGGCGCCGCGTTCATCGCCGAGGATCCACCCCACGATCAGCGAGGTCGACCAATCGCGATCGAACTGCAGGCTCTGCAGCTGGGCACCCACCAGCGCCTGGTAGGAGTCCAGCTTCTCACCCTGGCGCGGACGCCGGTTGCCGAAGCCTGCATCCTGCGGGTCCTCGCAGATGAGCGCGCGCGCGGCGAACCAGTCGATCACGCCCTGAACCATGTCGATGTCGGCATCGCCGTCGATGCCCTTGAGACTCCAGAGCAGATAGCCGGGCTGCAGCTGCAGGGTGCCGGGCAGGCCGTCGATCCATCCATTCAGCGGCTCGCCGCGCAGTTCGGTGCCGGCATAGTCGGCCAGCAGCTCGGTCACGAGCTTCTGCCGCAGCTTGCGCTGTGCCGGGCTGGGTGCGAAGTCCGGGTCGCGCAAGGCCTCGAACGAAGGTGTTCTGGTGACGAAGAAGAGCTCGAGTGACATCCGGTGGCCTGGGTGAGTGGAATGCGCAGCCGCGATCATCCGATATCTCCGGCGCGCGGCCTATGGCGCTGCGGGCAGTGCCGCGGCGCGGCATTCGCCCGTCGGCGCCATCGATGCATTCCATCTGGCAGGAGCTGCCGCAGCTGCGAGTGGCTTGGCCCCGCTTCGCAGGTCAGTTGTTGCCGAGGTTGTCTGCACGGGCTCGCTCACGCATCGGGGAGGAGCCTGCGTGCAGGCGACCGCAGCCTGCGCCATGCCTCGAGCCAAATCCCATCGACACGGCATCGACCACTCGGCGCCGCGAAGGTCCAGCCCTCAGGGCTCGATGTCGGCATATACGGCCCCACGCATACGCAGCAGCAGTTCGATCCGCTGCTGCAGGGCTGCCGCGCGCTCCATACCCGCCGACAGCGCTGCGGAACTGCCCGCGCGTTCGCGCGACCAGATCGTGCGGATCAGCTCTTTGTCCGCATCGAAGTGCGCGCGCCAGCGGGACTGGGCGCGCTGCAGCTGGCTCTGCTCGTCCACGGGAAGCAGTGCAGACAGGGCTTCCTGCGCCTGTGTCAGCTCGCTCTCCAGAAACGCGATCCATGCGCCGATCTCGGCGGAGGCGCTGCCGCCCGCAGCTTCCGCAACCGCCAGCTCATACGCCGCAGCGCGCGTTCGGAACTCGCCGAGATAGTCGGGGGCATCGGGGTTGTCGACGGCGCCAACGATCGATGCGCATACGAGGAGGATCAACAGAAGCAGGGTGCGAATCGCGGGCATCGCGGCGGTGTCCATGGGTTCATCCCTTGACATGGCAAAGGCCGCGCGGCCGATTCCCTTCGGCCGCGCGGTTTCTCATTTCAGCGTCACCAGCTGCTTGAGCACGCCATCCAGGCCGCCAAACACGGTGAGTTTGTCGATCTTCTCGGTGACCTTTTCCAGCGCCTCCAGCTCCTTCAGGCGCATCAGCACCGGGCTGTCCTCCATCAGCTTGGCAGTGTTGAGCAGCGAGCGCGTGGCGTTCGCTTCCTCACGGCGGCGGATCACGTTGGCCTGGGCCGCCTTTTCCGCCTGCACCACGCTGTTAAGGATCTCCTTCATGTCGCCCGGCAGGATCACGTCCTTGACGCCGACGCCCAGCACTTCCAGCCCCAGCGCCTCGACGCGAGCGCGCACGTAGCCGTAGATGTCGGCGTCCAGCGAGGCCTTGTCGCCGAGCAGTTCGTCCAGCGACTTCGCCGACACCGCCTGACGCAGGCCGAACTGCAGCTCGCGATACAGGAAGTCACCGTACTTGGCGACCTTGGTGCGCGCCGCCACTGGGTCGGTGACGCGCACGCTCGCACCGAGGTTAACGCGCAGCGAGACCTTGTCGCGGGTCAGCAGCTCCTGGCCGCCGACTTCGATGGCCAGTACGCGCAGGTCGATGACTTCGGCCACGACGTTCTTCTGCAGGTTCCAGAAGGCCGCAGCACCGGGCGTCAGCACCCGGGCGAGCTTGCCGTCGACGAACAGCAGGCCGGCATGTTCACTGGGCACGGTCACCGACACCGCGACCTTGTCGAGCAGGCCGATCTGGCGCAGACGCTGCGCGGTGGCCACGTCGAGCTCGCTCGACTCGGCCACGGCGATGCGCTGCACCTCGACCGGCACCAGGCCCTTCCAGTAGAGCTTGCGGGTGCCCGGCTGCAGCACGTCCTGCAGCTTGCCGTGCTTGAACACGAGGCCCAGCTCCTGGCTGCCGATGTCGGCCAGCAGGAAGGTCTCGTTCACGCGCTCGCCGAGCGCAGCGATGAGGGCGTCGACATCCTTGCCGGCGTACTCCGGCTGGGTGATGTCGAACAGGCGGACTTCGATCTGGTCGAACCAGGCCCGCAGGCGGTGCACGCCCGGGCCCAGCACGCGCTCGAAGCGACGGTTGCGGTAAACGAGGCCGCGCTCGGCGTCGCCGATCACGACCTTGCGGATCATCAGCATTGCGGTCTCCTTTACGTCAGATGGGCTCGACGGTGGATGGACAGGCCCCGGTGCTGCGGCGAGCCGATGCGCGGCGAGGGCAGGGGTTACGTTGTAGGTCAGCTTTGGGTTGCGCTTGGCGATTCGACGCAGTGGCCACCTGCAGGTGTTCAATGCAGTGCGCCTCTTCCGCGCGCCTGAGAAGCGCAGTGCGCTGGTGATGCCGCTCGTTCACTCAGCCCGTCATCCCCGCGCAGGCCGGGATCCCGTGCTGCTGCACCTCCGATTGGCGTCAGAGGCGTGACTGCACTTACGTGCAGTCACCGGGTGCCCGACTGGGTCCCCGCATGCGCGGGGACGACGAGCGGGGGAATGCGCGGCCTCAGTGCCCTCAGGGACTTGAAGTGGGCTTCTGTGGATCAACAAAGCGCACGGCCAACAGGCCGTGATGCCGCGAAGAGAAGGGTTCGCCCCGCCGCCCTCGGGACGGAGATCCAGCGCGCGCGTGCGGGCGGCATGGCGTGGGTGTCGCGCTCTCCGAGTAGGCAGAGCAGCGATCCCTGCGCGGGCCGGCCGCTGGCGCGGGCGGGGTCCCGGTCCAGTGGACGTTGCTGCCTGGTGTCCGTTGAACCTGCAGCCGAAGCCGCGTATTCGCGAGTCGCCAAGCAGCGCGGGGCGAAGCCCGTGGGGCGCAAGGCCCCGGGTGGTGCGATGGAACACTGCGTGACAGGCAGTTGGAACGGGAATCGAACCCGCAACCCTCGGATTAGAAGTCCGATGCTCTAACCAATTGAGCTATCCGTGTGTCGGCATACGGGACTCGAACCCGCGACCTTCGGACTATGCGGTCCGACGCTCTCGCCTCTGAGCCAATGCCGTCGCTGAGAAACCCCCTGCAGCCGGCCCGAGGCATACGCCACGGCAGCGCCGCGCGCACCGGACGGGCGTGGGAACCCGTACCGCTACGAACCGGTGAAAGAGGCTTCGCATTGCCGCCGGTTCACGGCGGCAATTCCTGCAGGCCGCTTTGGCCTGCTGCGGGCCTGCTGCTGCTGAGCAGGCTCGCGCTTGTCCTGGAACTCCCTGTATTGATTGCGAACCCTGAAGCCAACACTCGCTTGGCCTCATGCACCTTGGGTCCACGCCAGTCTGCCGAGTCGAGCCCCTCTCCCCTGGAGGGAGAGGGGTTGGGGAGAGGGGGGGCAGGCTCGCGCAAGCCTTCGCTCCCCTCTTCCAAACCCCACGCCCTTGCTTCGTTCAAGCGCATCTGATGCTCAGCTGACTTTGCCAGCCGATCAGCGATCCGCTGCGAATCAACGAGGCGAGAGAAGGGAGCGGCTTCGAACCGCTGTCGATCGCGAACGCTGGAAACAAAACGCCCCCGGGTGGGAACCCGAGGGCGTTCGCGTCGCCTCGGGGAGATCGGGGTCGCCGATCTCCCGCGAGCGGAAGATCAGCCGGTGGTGTCGATGCGGCGGTTGCCAGCGATGCCGCGCTGGTCCAGCCGCATGCGCGCGCAGACGTCAAAGCCGAAGGGCTTCGCGTGCGGCTTGCGTGGCGGGTGGGCGATGCGGTTCATGGCTGGGTCTGCTCTGGAACAGTGCGGGGAAGTCCGCGAGGTGGCGCACGATACGCCTGTTTTTCGGGCTGTCAAGCCCTCTGTGCGTCGCGCTTGAAGCCGCCGCTGCAGCGGCGCGCCAGGTGCGGAGCGGCCCCCGCAGTCGAAGATCGCACAGTGTCGACGCGCGCGCGGTGTCGCTCAAAGCACACGGGGCACGGGGTGTGCCGCGCGCTCCTCAGTCCTCGAATCCGTCTCTGAACAGAACGATCGTACCGGCCTCGGGGACGTGCATCACGATGCAGTGGATCGCGCCGGCCAGGGCGATGATGTTGGTGCAGTCGACGGTGTCGATGGTGCGTCCCGGAAACGCCTGCTGGAACACGCTCACCGCCTGCGCGTTCTGCGCGGCGTACTGGTTCGGGTTGCTGGCCGGGGTGAAGCGGCAGGTCAGCACCAGATCGTTGAGGATCACCGCGTTCGCATAGGTGCAGTGCGCGCCGCTGCACTGGAAGCCTGGCGTGCGGAACACCGTGTAGCCGCGGCCTGCCAGCGTCGTCGCCATGTCGTTGGTGACCTGTGCCGGCACGCCGCCGAGCAGGCTCGGCGAGTACTCGGAAATGATCACCGAGTCCCTCGATGCCGGCAGCATCCACATGTCGATGTGGCGGGTCGCATCCAGCGCCTGCGGCAGCGCGGCGGTGACTTCGACCAGGTTGCCCTGGTAGTCGAGATAGCGGGCCTGCACATCGGCCAGGCTCAGCGAAGGATTGCCCTCGGACGGGTCGAAGATCAGGTTGGTCAGGAAGGCCGCGCGGTCGTCGAAAAGGTGGTAGTTGCCGCCGCCGTGCAGCAGGCCGATTTCGTAGCGCGGCTGGTTCCAGGCGTTCGACAGGGCGGTGGGAATCAGATTGTCGTTCGGCCGCGGACGGTTGTAGGTGTGGTCGATGATCGCCAGCTGGCCGGCTTCGTCGACGACGTAGCGCGGGCCGTAGTCGCGCATCCAGATGCTGTCGCTGGCGGCGATCACGAACTGCACGCGGGCGAGATCCGCGCCGGCATTGCTGAGCGCCGTGGTCGCGCTGGCCTGCTGCGCGCTGCTCGCGACCACCAGGAAGACCTTGGCGCGGCTGTCCACGGTCGTGACCTTGGTGATCATTTCGGTCTGCAGCGGCAGCAGGCTGCTGGTCGCCGTCCAGCGCATCAGGATGCCGGCATTCGGCTCGTACTCGGCGATGGCGCGGACGGGGCCTGGAGGCGGCGCGCGCAGCGGCACGGACAGCGGCGGCGTCCAGCGCGCGCGCTCCTCGGTCGTCATGTGTCGCGGAAGAGGAACTTCCTCTTCCTCCGCCCATGCCGATGCGCTGCAAGAAAGGCCGGCGACCAGGGTGAGGATGCACAACACGTGCGGCAGGCGCATGGTGGTTCGACGAAGAGTCTCGGGAGCCTGAGTCTAGCAGTGGGGCGCGACGCGGCAGGGAGCGGTCGCTTGATTCCGTGGAATGGACGTCGACCGAACGAGTGCGAGGCGTACGGGACCCGGACGACGCGGGCAGAGTCGACAGCGTCCCTGCAGCGCCGGCTTGCCCGCGGTCCCAACCGGCGAAAAGGGGTTGCCACGGTGGCGACGCCGTGGCCGCTGCCCGCGCGCACTGCACTTGTGCGAGTGGAGCAGGCTGGCGGGCGGCGATCGCCGCGATGCGTGTGGCGGAGCCGACCCATTCTTGACGGGCCCTCGCGGCGGCTTGTCGACTTCGTGTGTGCAGGCGCGACAACACGGGGCGTGTCAGAACGGCGTCTGCCCGGGGGGCAGGTGGGCCGGGCGCTGGTCCTGAATCCTGATGGCGGGTCGTGCTGCTGTCTGCAGTGTCCCTTTGCGTAAGCTTTGCGCGTGCAGCTTCCCAGGACAGGCAGCGATGATCATCCCGAAGTACTGGGCGGAAGCCCGCCTGCAGCATCGCGAGCGTCGCCGTCGGGTCACCGTGCGCCGCTTTGGCTGGTCGGACCTCAGCCTGGAGCAGGCCCAGGCGCATGCGGAGGCGCGCGTCGCCGACGCGATGGCGCAGATTCGTGCAGGCGTCGAGTTGGCTCGGCGTGAGCGCCGGGTCGCCTACAACGGCGCAGACGGTCTGCCGATCCGGGAAGAGGTCGTGCAGCGCGAGGGTGAGTCCGTGATCACGCGCAACGGCTATGGCGCCTTGTGCCTCAACACCCCGAATGTGCTGTTTGCCGACATCGATTTCGTCGAGGCGCCGGACTGGCGTCTGCGCTGGACGCTGACCGGGGTGCTCGCACTCGCCTTTGCGCTCGCTCTGGGGTCGGCATTCGGGCAGGGCTGGGGGAGTGCGCTGGTGGGCGGGCTGATTCTCGGGCTGATCGTGGGCGGGGTGTTGAGTCGCCTTCTGTTCCGATCCTGGATGGCCCTGTCCGGTGGCGTCGAAGGGCTGGCGCGACGCCGTATCCAGCGTTTCGTCGAACGACGCCCTGACTGGCGGCTGCATGTGTACCGCACCCCGGCCGGTCTGCGGCTGCTGGCGATGCACCGCCTGTTCGATCCCCGGGAACCGGAGGTTGCCGCCGCCTTCGAGGCGCTCGGCGTGGACGCCGACTATGCGCGCATGTGCCGCAACCAGAACTGCTTCCGCGCGCGCCTCACGCCCAAGCCCTGGCGCATTGACCTGCCGCAACTGCGTTCGCCCTATGCGGCGGCCTGGCGTCCGGAACACGCCGACTTGCCCGCACGGCGCTCGTGGGTGGCGAAGTACGAGCGCGCATCGCAGGGTTTCGCCGCCTGTCGGCATGTCGATGCTTTGGGCAGCGGCCAGGAGCATGCCGCGGCCGCTCAGGTGCGCCAGCTGCACGACTCGGTGTGCAAATCGGCGAGCGTCCTGCCGTTGGCGTGAGCGCTCAAGGGAACGTCTCCTTCGAGGCAACTCTCCACTGAGGGCGGCTCCGACTTCAGCGGCATCAGCGCAAGTGGCTCGACCTTCGCTGGCACATCGATGGCCGCACCGATGACCGCGGGCTGCATCGCCGTGCTCAAGCAGGCAGCGCCCACGGCCACGTCGGATGAAATCGGGGCTGCACTGGAGGCCTCGACCGTACGCCTGCTGCGACCGCCGATGACCCTGGACTACCCGCGCCTCGACTGCGCAGATGTACTGCTGCGGTTGGCGGTGGAGGTGTTTGCCGATCGGTTCGAGCTGCGCTGAAAGCATGTGAGAACCATCCGCCTAACGCGGCCGACCCTGGCTGTCCGTGGCGGCAGCGCGCTTTGAGAATTCTGTGGTCGCTGGCTCGCCAAACGCCCTCGGATTGACGTACCGCGCTTTGCCACGACCGCCCAGAGGCGCCCTCGCTACGGCGTCTGGGTTCTCACACCCTTTGAGTCCGCTGGATGCGCAGCGCAGGCGTCGGGTTGAAGAGCCCGAGTGACCACATCGCCAGCGCCCCGGCTTCAAGGAAGGTCCCGCCTGGCGCGTCGCCCACAACAGCGCGGGCGCCCAGGCAAGGGGCGCAGCGAGGCGATCAATCGCAGCGCAGCCCTTCAAGCGGCGTCAGCGCCTGCAGCTGCAGCTGCTGTATGCCGTCGCGCCCCTCCAGCCTGGCCTCGGCGCGGCCGCAATCGAGGAATCGCAGCTCCAGCCTGCCCCATAGCGGTCGGCGGATCTGCGCCGGGTCGAAGGCGCCGAAGCGGCCGCCTTCGACCGCCAGCGCGCTCAGGCTGAAGGGCTCGCCGTAGCGCGGACGATGCACGGTGCTGCCGACCAGGGTGAGATTGACGCCGTCATTGCGGTGACCGTGAAAGACGAAGGCAAAGCCATCGCCGGCCAGCACCGAGAAGCTGAAGCCCTGGCCCGAGCTGGCGGGGTCGTACCACGCGCCGCTGAGGGCACGCGTGTCGCGGATGTAGAGCGGCGACAGGCTGTCGAGCCAGGCCTGGATGTCGGCGATGTCGCGCGCGTCCAGCACGGTCTGCAGGAATCGCATGGGCGAGATGACTTCGGTGGCGGTGCGGACGCCGCCGGGGACGCCTATGGCCTGGCGCGGCCGATCGGTGCGCGGGTCGGGCTCGTGGCAGCGCCCGCACACCTCCAGATAACGCTGCTGTCCGCGGGCCGCGTCAGGTGCTGTCTGCGCGGTCGCCTGCTGGACGACGAGGCCGCTGATGAGCACGGCGATCAGCCGCGCGCAGTGGTGGTTTGGCATGGTGGTCCCGGCCCGGCTGCTGCGGGCCGCCAGTCTGGACCTGGCGTGTTGCAGTGCTGTGGCCTGCCTGGCAGCGCCTGCGATGTGCCGCGAACGTTTCGCGCCCCGCAAGGACCTGCGCCTTGCGACGGCGCGGCGCATTCGGGCGACGACCGCTTCATGCCAGAGTAGGGGCCATGGCGGGGTGCCGATGTCGCCCTGCCCAAATGCCCCTCGGAGACGGCTCATGCTCCTGCACGCGGTGGATCGCTTCATTCTCAGGGCAACGCTGGCCTATGCGCTGTTCGGAGCGGTCTGGATCGTTGGCTCCGACGCGCTGCTGGCGCGCCTGATCGACGTCGATGCGATCGCGCGGCTGTCGATGGCCAAGGGGCTGCTGTTCGTGGTGCTGTCCGGCTGCGCATTCGCGCTGGGCATGCGCCATGTGCGATTCCTGCAGGACGCCGAGATCTCCTCCGACCGCGGCTTCGACTGGCGTCGCTGGCAGCGCTGGCCGGGCTATCTGCTCGCCCTGCTGCTGACTGCCACCGTCGGCGTGCTGCGCGCCCTGGTGCTCGATGCGGTCGGTGCGGAAACCGGCCTGCTGCTGGTGTTCGTGCCGGCGATCTTCGTATCGGCCCTGTTGGGTGGCTGGGGCCCGGGCCTGCTGAGTACTGCGGTGGCGCTGCTGATCACCGCGCAGTCGATGTACTGGCACGGCATCGAAGCGCGCGACCCGGGCACGGTTGAACACCTGCAGCTGCTGCTGCTGGCCATCAGCGGCGCCGCCGGCAGCCTGATCAGCAGCAGCCTGCATCGGGCCCGCGAGTCGGCCCAGCGCGAGGCGATGGCCACGACCGCGACCCTGACCGCGATCGGCGATGGCGTCGTGGTGCTGGACGCCGAGGGTCGCGTGCGCTCGATGAACCGCGCGGCGACGACGATCCTGGGTCGCACCGCGGACGCGGCACGCGGCTGCCGGCTCGACAGCCTGCTGGGTGCACAGGCTGCTGAGGGTGCCCCCGCCGCTGGCCGCAGCCTCCCTCCGGACGAGGCCGGATTGGTCCGAATGTCGCGGCCCGACGGCGCGCAGCTCGCCCTGCGCATCGAGGAGTTCGCGCTGGTCGAGCAGGGGCGCGAGCGTGGGCGAGTGGTGGTGCTCCGCGATGAGACCCAGCGGGAGTCACTGGAGCGCGAGGCGCGGCGCGTGCGCAGCCTGCTGGGCGCGGTCATCGAAGGCGCCTCCGACGCGATCTTCGTCAAGGACCCCGAAGGGCGCTATCTGATGTGCAATGCGCAGGGCGCGCGCATGGTCGGCTTCAGCGTCGAGGACCTGCTGGGACGCACCGACGCCGACCTGTTCCCGCCCGAGCAGGCGAGCATGCTGCGCCAGATCGATCTGTCGATCCTCGCCTCCGGCGAGACCCGCACCGGCGAAGAGCAGCTGAGCCTGCCGGGCCAGCCGGATGCGGTCTTCCTGGCCACCAAGGGGCTGGTGCGCGACGCGCGCGGCGAGCGCATCGGCGTGTTCGGCATTTCCCGCGACATCACCGAGCGCAGCCGGCAGCAGCGCCTGCTGGCCGAGAGTCGCGCCCAGCTGCGCACCTTCGTCGAACAGGCGCCCATCAGCGTGGCGATGTTCGACCGCGACATGTGCTACCTGGTGGCGAGCCAGCGCTGGCGCGCCAGCTTTGGCCTGGCCAGCTCCGATCTGGTTGGCGTCTCGCACTACACGCTGCTGCCGGACCTGCCGGAGCGCTGGCGCGAGCTGCATGCCCGCGGCCTGGCCGGCGAGCACCTGCAAAGCGACATGGACCTGTGGGAGCGCAGCGACGGCCAGCGCCAGTGGCTGCGCTGGGCCATCCAGCCCTGGCAGGACGAGCGCGGCGAGGTCGGCGGCATCATCATCGTCACCGATGACCTGACCGCGCAGATGCGCCTGCTGGACCAGCAGCGCATCGCCGCGGTGGCACTCGAAGCCGCCGATGCCATCGTCATCACCGACGCCCATTCGATCGTCCAGCAGGTGAACAGCGCCTACTGCGAGATCACCGGCTACAGCCGCGAGGAGGCCATCGGCCGCCGGCAGGGCGATCTGGTGCGCTCCGGCAAGCAGGGCGCCGAGTTCTATCGCGCGATGTGGTCGGAGCTGGCCACGGTGGGCGTCTGGCGCGGTGAGCTGTGGAACCGCCGCAAGAGCGGCGAGCTCTACCCCGAGTTCCTGAGCATCACGGCGGTCAAGGACGAGCACGGTGCGATCAGCCACTACGTCGGCGTGATGCAGGACATCACCCAGCGCAAGCGCGCCGAGGAGACCATCGTCCGCCTCGCGTACTACGACGCCCTGACCCACCTGCCGAACCGCCGGCTGCTGCTGGACCGGCTGCAGCATGCGCTGAAGGCCAGCGAGCGCGAGGGCCTGCGCGGCGCGCTGCTGTTCATCGACCTCGACAACTTCAAGCAGCTCAACGACACCCGCGGCCACGATGCCGGCGACCAGCTGCTGATGCTGGTCGCGAAGCGGCTGCAGGACGCCGTGCGCGAAACCGACACCGTGGCGCGACTGGGCGGCGACGAGTTCGTGGTGCTGCTGGAACACTTCGCGGAGGACGCCGACGCCACGGCCGCCCTGGTCGCCCGCGAAGCCCGCCGCATCGGCGACCGCCTCGCCGCCAGCTACCAGATCGGAGACGCCGAGCATCGCTGTACCGCCAGCATCGGCATCGCGCTGTTCGGAGGGCAGGGCGCGACTGCGGACAGCGTCATGAAGCAGGCCGACCTCGCCCTCTACCAGGCCAAGGCCGATGGCAAGAACGCGGTGCGCTTTTTCGACCCGGCGATGCAGAGCGCGGTGGAGGCGCGCTCGCGCCTGGAGGCCGAGCTGCGCGATGCCGTCGAGCACGGTCAGTTCGTCCTGCACTACCAGCCGCAATGGAATCACCCGCAGGGCGTGGTCGGGGTCGAGGCCCTGATCCGCTGGCAGCGCGACGACGGCCGGCTGGTGTCACCCGCGGAGTTCATTCCGCTGGCCGAGGAGACCGGCCTGATCGTGCCGATGGGCGCCGCAGCCTTCGTCGAGGCCTGTCGCCAGCAGGTCGCCTGGCAGGGCGACCCCGCGACGCGCGACCTGAATATCGCGGTCAACGTCAGCGCGCGCCAGTTCCGCAGCCGCGAGTTCGTCTCGCAGATCCGCCGCGCGCTCGAGACCACGGGAGCGGACCCGCAGCGGATCAAGCTGGAGCTGACCGAAAGCCTGCTGCTCGACCAGGTGGATTCGGCGATCGCGCGCATGCACGAGCTGCGCGCGCTCGGCCTCGGCTTTTCGCTGGACGATTTCGGCACCGGTTTCTCGTCCCTGTCCTATCTCAGGCGCCTGCCGCTGGAGCAGCTCAAGATCGATCGCAGCTTCGTCGTCGATCTGCTCACCGACGCCAATGCCGCCTCGATCGCCCGCGCGGTCATCCATCTCGCGCACAGTCTGGGGCTGTCGGTGGTCGCCGAGGGCGTGGAGAGCGAGGACGTGTGGAGCCACCTGCGCGAGCAGGGCTGTGATGCCGCCCAGGGCTACCTGTTCAGTCGCCCCGTGCCGGCGGACGAAATCCCGCAGCGTCTGCGCGAGCTGGCTGCGCGCGCTGCGCTCTGACTGTCGGCTGTTCGCCGCCTCACGGCCTGCGTCCCGGGTGCCCGAGTGGCCTCCGGGCGCCTGATCTGGAGTGCTGGTGTGGCTTCAGCGCGTGCCCAGACGCTCCCAGAAGCTGTTGGGCAAGGGGTCGCTGTCGGCCTTTCCGAGCTTCTCGCGATGGCGGCCCGGCGGCGGTTCGCTGCGGTGCGGGCGACGGCAGCAGACCCGCACGACGTAGCCATCGCCGGCCGTGTCCTCGACCTCGACGGTGTGGGCTTCGCCCTGCTTCAGTGCCTGGTTGATCGCCGCGCCCAGTGCACGCAGCGCTTGTGGCGTGCCGACCACGGTCGACATGTCACGGGGAAAGTCCTGCGCGTAGACATGCAGGATGGACTCGGGCATCAGCGCTCTCCGGCGGGCGGCACGTCCGGTTTGTGCCGCGAATGCCGGCGAGGCATGCAAGGTCTGCGCCCCATGGGGCGCCGCGGGCGCCTCGTGTCTTCAGCGGATGTCGCCAGCCTCGCCGATACGCAGCTGGCCACGCGCCTGCACGGGCGACTCGCCCATGAAGGCGCTGCGGCTGAACTCGAAGTCGGCGACCAGGGCCTGGCCTTCGCGGCGCAGGCGCAGTTCGCCGTCGGCGCTGGCGATCATGCGGCGGCCGTCCGCGCCTTCGATCGCGAGCGTCAGCTGGCCGCGTCGCGGGGTATTGCGCACCCCCTCGCTGCCGAAGCTGCCGAGCTGGTAGCTGCCCTCGGAGGTCTCGGAGGCGGCGACGAACAGGTCGGCCTTGGCGTACAGGGTGTTGGCTTCGTTGTAGACCTCGAGCGTCAGCGATTCGACGCCCTCGGCGTCGATCACCGGCAGGCGCATGGCGCTGCCGGAGGCGTTGCGGACCGCGTGGTCGCTGCCGTCGATAGTGAGCTGCAGGGCGTTCGCACCTTCGCTGGCGGTGACTTCCGCGGTGGCCGCGGTGTCCGCCCCGCTCGGTGCGGCTTCACTGGCGGCAGAGCTGGTCGCGGCGGCCGGCGCTTCCTCGCTCGAAGGGGCGCAGGCCCCGAGGCCGACGGCCAGCAGCAGGACGGTGATGCGGACGAACAGGGTCTGCGAGGGGCGCATGGGTGGGACTCCGGCGTGGGATTCCGCGAGGTTACGGCGCCAGGGCGGCAGATGCGACAGGGAGGTGCTGGGCGGCTCGCGCTGCGCGCTGCGGGGCCGATGGAGCATTCCGCTTGCAGCGCCAGCGCCCGACCGGGAGCACGCGAGGAGCTCAGGTGCCCGTCGCGGCCGGCTTGGCTTCGCTGCTGGCGGCGGGCTTGCTCTCGCTGCTGGCGGGCTTGGCGTCGGCGCCGCCCGAGCCACTGCTGTCGCCCGCCAGGTTGCGCTTCTTGTCGCCGTCCTTCTTGAAGTCGGTCTCATACCAGCCGCCGCCGGCCAGACGGAAGCTGGGCGCGCTCACCTGTCGACGGACCTGTTCGGCGCCACAGGCCGGGCAGGTGCTGGGGTCGGCGTCGGAGAGCTTCTGCAGGCGCTCGAAGCTGTGGCCGCAGGCGCCGCATTCGAATCCGTAGAGGGGCATGGGGTGCTCCGGGGCAATCTCAAAGGTGGGCGCAGAATGGGGGCGGGGGCTGCGAATTCAAGAGCCGCGGACGCAGCAGCGGCGTCAGCAGCTGCGAAGCGCGCAGGGGAGGTTCGAGATGCGCCCGGTATTGGGGACAGTGCACAGCTCGCGGTGGGCCAGGGCCCACCCTATGAGGGTCCGTGGGCCGGAATCGAGGCAAGTGATCCGCGGTGATTTCGTTGGGGATGGGGCGGACGGCGGCTCATAGGGTGGGCCCTGGCCCACCATGCGCTCAACACCGGCCCCGGTCCCCTCTATTCCAAGCGCGCCCCGGTCCCGCACCTGCCTTCATCGCAAAGCCGTGTGCACCGCTGCACCCAAGCCGCCCTCGCGTCCGCACGGAGCGCCGCTCAATACGTCGTCAGCCACCCATGGCGCGACGCCTCCTGCCCGGTCACCACGCGCTGGTACAGGCGCCGCAGCTCCATGCTGATCGGGTTGGCGCCGAGTTCGCGCTGATCCAGCCAGCCGACCTGGGCGATCTCGGCCGAGGTGCCGGTGAGGAAGATCTCGTCGGCGTCTGCGAGCTCTTCCAGCGACACCGTACGCGACTCCGCGCCGGCCAGCTCCATCACCGTGGCGCGGGTGATGCCGGGCAGGGCGTCGGGGTGTTCGACGGCGGTCACGCGACCGTCCTTGACCATGAACACGTTCTCGCCGGTGCACTCGACCACCTCGCCCTGCGCATCGGTGAACAGGGCCTCGCCGAAGCCGCGCGAGGTCGCCTCACGCTTGGCCAGGATCGAGTTGACGTAGGCCCCGCAGAGTTTCAACGGCGGGATCGCAGCGGCCGTGTTGCGCCGGTAGGGGCTGTGGGTCAGCTTGACCCGCTCGCTGCCCAGATGCGGCTTCCACGGCATCGAGGCCACCAGCACGTCCTCGCCCAGCACCTCGACATCGAGCCCGAGGCCGCCGCGCGCATAGGTCGCCAGCGGGCGGATGTAGGCGTCGCGGTGCCGGTTCGCGCGCAGCACGGCCAGCGTCGCCGCCTCGAACTCGCTGATCGAGAAGCGGATGCCCAGCGCCTCGCAGCCGCGCGCCATGCGGTCCAGGTGGTCGCGCAGGCGGAACACCGCGGCGCCGTCCGGCGTGGCGTAGGCGCGGATGCCCTCGAACACGCCGGTGCCGTAGTGCAGGCCGTGGGCGAGCGGGTGGATGCCGATCTCGTCGACGCGGACGATGTCGCCGTTGTACCAGAGGCTCAGGGACATTCGGCCACCTCCACCTTCAGGCAGTCGTAGAGCTTTTCCATCTGCCGGCACAGGCCTTCGGCGGCGCGTTCGCCCTCAAGCGTGAGCGCAAGATTCCAGGCGCTGCCGTCGTTGGAGCGCTGGCCTTCGATGGCCAGCGGCGTGTAGCCGCGGCGCTCGGCCGTGCCCAGCACGCGCAGCAGCGCGCCTTCGGCCGGGCGCAGGGTCAGGTCAAGCCGGAATCGCATGGGCTTCGGTCTCGTCCAGCATGGTCGCGTTGCTGTGGTTGGGCGGCACCAGCGGCCAGACATTGGCGCGGGCGTCGATGATCACGTGCAGCAGGGCCGGGCCCGGGGTCGCCATCAGCTCGCGCAGTGCGGCCTCGGTGTCCTCACGGCGCTCCAGACGCACGGCGGGGATGCCGAACACGCGGGTGAGTGCGGCGAAATCGGGGTTATCGGAGAGGTCGATCTCGCTGAAGTTCTTCGCGAAAAAGAGCTCCTGCCACTGGCGGACCATGCCCAGCGAACTGTTGTCCAGCAGCACCATCTTGATCGGCAGCTTGCAGCGCGCGACGGTGGCCAGCTCCTGGATGTTCATCATGATGCTGCCGTCGCCCGAGACCAGCACGACGGGCCGATCCGGGCAGCCGAACTGCGCGCCCATCGCTGCCGGCAGGCCGAAGCCCATGGTGCCCAGCGCGCCGGAGGTCAGATGGTTGCGCGGATGGTGGAAGCGCCAGTGCTGGGCCACCCACATCTGGTGCTGGCCGACATCGCAGGCGACCACGGTGTCGGGCGGCATCAGCTCGGACAGGCGCTTCAGCAGGGCCGGCGCATACACGCCCTTGCCGGGCGCGTCGTAGCGAGGCGCGCCGATAACGCGCATGCGCTGGCAGCGCTGGTGCCAGTCCTCGCAGTTGCTGCGCGCCGCGGCCAGGCCGCGCAGCGAGTCGCGCAGGTCGCCGTACAGCGGCACGTCGGCATGCCGCAGCTTGCTGATCTCGGCGGGGTCGGCATCCAGGTGGATGACGCGCGCATTGGGCGCGAACTCGCTCAACTTGCCGGTGGCGCGGTCGTCGAAACGCGCGCCGACGCAGATCAGCAGGTCGCATTCCTGCACCGCCGTGTTTGCGGCGCGGGTGCCGTGCATGCCCAGCATGCCGATCAGGTAGGGGTGGTCCGGCGGCAGGTTGCCCTGGCCGCGCAGGGTCTGCACGGTGGGCAGACGCGCGGACTCGATGAAGGCGCGGAATTCGGCGACCGCATCGCCCAGCACCACGCCCTGGCCCGCGTAGACCACCGGCCGTTCGGCCGAGGCGATCGCGGCGATCGCCTCGATCAGGCGCGCCGCCGACGGCTGCGGCAGGGTGTCGGCCACCGAGGGCGGCAGCGGACGCAGGTGCTGCGCCGACGCGTTCTGCACGTCCTTCGGGAAGTCGATCAGCACCGGCCCGGGGCGGCCACTCTTGGCGATGCGGAAAGCCTCGTGGACGACCTTGGGCATGTCCTCGATCGAGCGCAGCAGGAAGCTGTGCTTCACGATCGGCAGGGTCATGCCGTAGACGTCGAGCTCCTGGAAGGCATCGGTGCCCATCAGGGTGGTGGGCACCTGGCCGGTCAGCACCACCATTGGCACCGAATCCAGGAACGCATCGGCGATGCCGGTCACCAGATTCGAGGCACCCGGGCCCGAAGTGGCCACGCACACGCCGACCTTGCCCGAGGCGCGCGCGAAGCCGTTTGCGGCCAGTGCCGCGCCCTGCTCGTGGCGGACCAGGATGTGGCGCATCGGCGAGCCGGTGAGCGCATCGTAGAAGGGCATGATCGCGCCGCCCGGGTAGCCGAACAGCACCTCGGTGCCCTCGGCCTCAAGGCAGCGGGCCATCAGTTCGGCGCCGTTCTTGGCGGGCTTGAAGGCCGCGGCAGCGCTCGAAGCGGCAGCGGGTTCGGCCGACGCCGCGGGGGCGTCCAGGCTGTGGGCGGCGCGGGCGTTCATGCGGCGGCGTCCTGCCGCTTGGCAGCGGGCGCGTCGGTGGCGGGCTGAGTCTCGGCCTTCGGCGCGGCATTCAGCCAGGCCATCTCGGCGCGCAGGGTCTTGCCGATCTTCTCGATCGGGTGATCCAGGTCGGCCTGCTTCAGGCGCTGGTACTCGGGGTTGCCGGCCTTGTATTCGGCGATCCACTGGCGCGCGAAGGTGCCGTCCTGGATCTCGGTCAGGATGTCCTTCATGCGCGCCTTGGTATCGGCATCGATCACGCGCGGGCCGCGGGTCAGGTCGCCGTACTGCGCGGTCTCGCTGATGAACTCGTGCATTCGGGTCAGGCCGCCGTCGTAGAGCAGATCGACGATCAGCTTCAGCTCGTGCAGGCACTCGTAGTAGGCAATCTCGGGTTGGTAGCCGGCTTCGACCAGGGTCTCCCAGCCGGCGAGCACCAGCTTGGTCGCGCCACCGCAGAGCACCGCCTGTTCGCCGAACAGATCGGTCTCGGTCTCTTCCTTGAAGGTGGTCTTGATCGCCTTGGCGCGCGCGCCGCCGACGCCGGCGCAGTAGGCCAGGGCCAGCTGCTCGGCGCGGCCCGAACGGTCGGCGTGGACGGCGTAGACGCAGGGCACGCCGCGGCCGATCTCGAACTCGCGACGCACCAGCGCGCCCGGGCCCTTGGGCGCGACCAGGATCACATCGAGGTCCTCGCGCGGGGTGATCTCGCCGTAGTGCACGTTCAGGCCGTGCGCGAACAGCAGGCAGGCGCCCTTCTGGATGTTCGGCTCGATGTGCTCGCGATACAGCTGCGGCTGCACCATGTCGGGCGTCAGCACGGCGATCAGACCGGCTTCGCGGATGGCCTCGGCCGGCGACTTGACGGTGAAGCCGTCCGCTTTCGCCTTGGCCTCGGTCGGGCCGCCCGGGCGAAGGCCGATGATGACGTCGGCGCCGGAGTCGCGCAGGTTGAGGGCGTGGGCGCGGCCCTGGCTGCCGTAGCCGATGATGGCGACGCGGGGCAGGGTGGCGGCTGGATTGTTCGGCTGGCTCATCGTCGGTTCCTTGGAAGGGCGGTGCGGTGGTAGGTGTGGGTCGTTCGCGGGGGCGAGGTGCTGGGCGTCGGCTTCAGCCGGTGGTGATCGCGCCGCGCGAGGCGGAGCTGACCAGCCGGGCGTACTTGGCCAGCACGCCGGTCTCGACGCGCGCAGCGATGCGGGCGGGGATGCGGCGCGAGAGGTCGGCGGTGGTTTCCAGCACGCGCCGGTCGACGTCGATGATCACGGTGTCGCCATCGGCGAGCTGTGCGATCGGGCCGCCGCGCGCGGCCTCGGGGCTGGCGTGGCCGACCATGAAGCCGTGGGTGGCGCCGCTGAAACGGCCGTCGGTGATCAGCGCGACTTCGTTGCCCAGGCCCTGACCCACGAGTGCGGCGGTCACCGCCAGCATCTCGCGCATGCCGGGGCCGCCGGCCGGGCCTTCGAAGCGGATGACCACGATGTCGCCGGCCTTGATCTCGCGCGCCTGCACCGCGGCGAAGGCGGCGTCTTCGGAATCGAACACGCGCGCGGGGCCTTCATGGCGGCGGCGGCCGTGGCCGGCCAGCTTGACGATGCAGCCCTCGGGCGCGAGGTTGCCGTAGAGGATCGAATAGCCGCCGCTGGGCTTGATCGGATGGCTCAGCGGGCGAACGGCATCCTGGTTCGGGTCGCCCGCAGGTGCGGCATCGATCTCGGCGAAGAAGCTGCGCCCGGTCACTGTCGGCGCATCGGCCAGCAGGCCGGCGGCCTTCATTTCTTTGGCGACCAGGGCGGTGCCGCCCATGGTGTACAGCTCGGCGGCGGTGTAGCGGCCGCCGGGCTTGAGATCGGCAATGACCGGCACGCTCGATGCCGCCTGGAACTCTTCCAGATCGAAGGCCACGCCGGCCTCGTGCGCGATCGCCAAGAGATGCAGGGCGGCATTGGTCGAGCCGGCGGTGGCCGAGACCGCGCGCGCGGCGTTGCGCAGGCTGTCGGCGGTGATGATCTCGCGCGGCAGGGGGCCATTGTTCGCGAACAGGCGCATCACCTGCTCGCCGCAGGCTTGGGCCGCCTCGCGCTTCTCGGCGGCGGGCGCGGGGATGTCGTTCAGCCCCATCGGCGACAGGCCCAGGAAGGTCAGCACCATCGCCATGGTGTTGGCGGTGAACTGGCCGCCGCAGGCGCCGGCGCCGGGGCAGGCGGCCTTCTCGACCTCGGCCAGCTCGGCCTCGTCGATGCGCCCGGCCGAGTGCGCGCCGACCGCCTCGAACACGTCCTGGATGGTGACGGCTTTGTCCTTGCAGCGGCCGGGCAGGATGGTGCCGCCGTACAGGATCAGGCCCGGCAGGTTCAGCCGGCCCAGTGCCATCGCCGCGGCGGGGATGGTCTTGTCGCAGCCGACCAGCAGGACCACGGCGTCCAGGCAGTGGCCGCGCACGGCCAGCTCGATCGAATCGGCGATGACCTCGCGCGAGGGCAGCGAGGCGCGCATGCCGTCCGAACCCATGGCGATGCCGTCGGTCACGGCGATCGTGTTGAACTCGATCGGCGTGCCGCCGCCGCGCTTGATGCCGGTGCCGACATGCTCGGCCAGCTCGCGCAGGTTGATGTTGCAGGGGCTGACGTCCGACCAGGTATGAACCACCGCCACCAGCGGCTTTGCGATCGCGTCGTCGTCCAGGCCTGTGGCGCGCAGCATGGCGCGGGCGGGGGCACGGGCGGGACCGGTCTTGATTGCGTCGCTCTGCACGGGGGGAGTCCTGGTGGCGGTGGAAGGGCTGGCTGCGGCGGGAGAGAAATCGAGGGCAAGAAAAAACCCCGCCTCGTTGCCGGGGCGGGGTTTTCGGTTTTTCGGATCCTGGCCTGCTCTGGAGGCTGTCTTCGGACCGTACTTTCCTATCCCGCGCCGGGTGGCAGGCCAATAAGAAGTACGAGTACGAGAAGCGCGAGCGCCGCGGCCGCGATGCGCGCGTTCGTCACCTGCACCTGGGCGGTGCGGGGGACTGCGATAGCGCGGGGGCGGGTGGGCTGCCGGTTCATGCGCTGCAGCAAAACACAGGCTTTCGCGAAGTGTCAACAGCCGAAACGGCATTAGGGCCTGACTTTGGTCGAGGCTGCGAAGCGGGGTCGCGCAGCCGCTTCACCGGTGTCGACGCGGGGCCTCTACACTGGCCCGCGAGCGGCCCTGGCGATGCTGCGCCACCGCGGGCCCGCAACGCGAAGGAGTACACCATGTCCGTCACGACCCCCAAGACCCCCAAGACCCGCCGCTACGCCTGGCTCGGCGCGCTGCTGATCGGCCTGCCGACCCTGCTGATCCTCGCCTTCATGTGGTGGTGGGATCACGAGCCCGATGCCTTCGATGTTGTCGCCCATGCCAAGGCGCGTGCCTCTGAACGCGGCCAGCCGGTGGTGGTCGGCACGGTCAGCACCGAGGCCCTGATCCGCGTCGCCGAGACCCTGCTCGACAAGCGCGGCGGCTATCTCAGCAACGACAAACTGCCGCCGGGTGCACTGATGGACAACCTGCCCAACTGGGAATTCGGCGTGCTGGTGCAGACCCGCGACTTCGCCAAGGCCTTCCGCAACGAGTTCAGCCGCTCGCAGACCCAGAGCACCGAGGACGCCGACCTGCTGGAAGCCGATCCGCTGTTCTCCACCCCCTCCGATCGCTGGCTGCTGCCGTCCTCGGAAGGCCAGTACCGCAAGGCGATCGGCCACGTCGAGGGCTATCTCGACCGGCTCTCCGACAGCGATCCCTATTCCGCGCAGTTCTACGCGCGCGCCGACAACCTCGCCGACTGGCTGGCGGTGGTCGAGAAGCGGTTGGGCTCGCTCTCGCAGCGGCTCTCGGCCAGCGTTGGGCAGATCCGCATCGATACCGACCGCGGCGGCGACCGCAGCGCCACCCAGAGCACGCCGGGCGTGTCGCCGCGCATGGTGCAGACGCCGTGGACCGAGATCGACGATGTGTTTTACGAAGCCCGCGGCACCACCTGGGCCCTGCTGCATTTCCTGCGCGCGGTCGAGCACGACTTCGAGCCGGTGCTGCGCGACAAGAACGCCCTGGTCAGCCTGCGCCAGATCATCCGCGAGCTGGAGGAAAGCCAGCACGGGCTCGGCAGCCCGGTGGTGCTGAACGGCTCGCCCTTCGGCTTCTTCGCCAACCACTCGCTGGTGATGGCCAACTACGTTTCGCGCGCCAATGCCGCGGTGATCGATCTGCGCCAGCTGCTGGAGCGCGGCTGAGATGTCGATGGCGCCGCGCCTCGCGGCTCTCCTGCTCGCGCTGCTGGTGCTGTGCCTGCAGGCGAGCGTCGTCGCGGCGGGCGAGGCGGTGATCCGCACCCATCCCGAGTCGGCAGGCGTCCGCAGCCTGCCGGTGGACTGCTCCGACGCCGAGGGCGAGGGCTGGACCAGCTACCGCATCGAGGCCCCGGCCGTGGGCTGGGACGCGCGGCCGCTGGCGGTGCTGGTCAGTGGGCTGGCGGTGGACCGGGTGCGCATCAGCCAGGGCGATCGCGTCTATTGCGGACAGTATGGCGACGGCGCGCGCGCGGATTCGCGCTTCCGCACCGGCGTCGGCGGCGTCTTCGTGCCCGCACAGGGCAGCAGCAACCCGGTGCGCGTGGCCGTGTCCGGCGCCGCACTGCAGTTCTGGCCGGTGGTCATCGACGTCGGTTCACCGGCGTCGGTGCAGCGCTCGGATGCGCTGCGCTTCGCTTTCCGCATCGCCATGCTGGCGATCACCTTCAGCGTGGTGATCTCCACCGCGCTGGCCTGGGTGGCGCTGCGCGAGGTCTCGCTGCTCAGCCTTTCGGTGAACACGGCGCTGGTGGTGGTCTGGATCGCGATGATCACCGGGCTTTCGGGCTTCCCCGAGGCCTGGCTGCCGGTCGGTGAGGCGCGGCTGCGGATCCTGCTGAGTTCACCGCTGCTGGTGGCCGGCATCACCGTGTTCCTGATGATGCGCTCCGGACGCCTGCGACGCGGCGAGAAGGGCGTGCTGCTGATCACCGCCGGCTGCTGCCTGCTCGCGCTGCTTGCGGTCGCGGCCTGGGGAGTGCCCTGGAGCTATATCCCGGCCTTCACCCAGTGGGCCGAAGTCGGCGTGTTCCTGCTGTTCACCGGTGTCGTCCTGGTCTGTCTGCCCGGTGCCTTGCGCAGGCGCCTGCTGCCGGTGGCGAACCTGCTCGGCGTGCTGCCGCTGGCCGTGGTCAGCACCTTGGGCGTGTTCGCAGCGGGCGGGTTTGGCGAATGGAAGGTCGAGGCCTATGTCGGCGGCGCGGCCTGGATCGCCGTGGCCTCCAGCTCGATGCTGATGATGCGCCTGGCCAGCCTGCGTCGGCAGCGCGACGAGATGCGCGCGCTTGCCCAGAGCGATCCGCTCACCGGCCTGGGCAACCGCCGCACGGCGCTGGCGCGGCTGCAGGACGAGGTCGACCGTCGCCGTGCGCTGGGCACGGAGTTCGGCCTGGTCTACGTCGATATCGATCACTTCAAGCAGATCAACGACGGCTTTGGCCACGCCAGCGGCGACCGCGTGCTCGGCGGCGTGGCCCAGCTGCTGCGGCAGCTGGTGCGCGCCAGCGACGTGGTCGCTCGATTCGGGGGCGACGAGTTCGTGCTGATCCTGGTCGGCGCCGACGAAGCGACCAGCCTGCGCCTCGCCGAGCGCGTGCGTGAGCGCATCGAGCTGCTGCCCCTGGTCGGCAGCGGTCCGGAGGCTCCGTTGTCCTGCACGGCCAGCATCGGCGTGGTCAGCAGCGCGCGGTATCCAGAGGCCGGCGCGGAAGAGCTGCTGCGGCGTGCGGACGAAGCGATGTACGCGGCCAAGAAGGGCGGCCGCAATCGGGTGGTGCGCGGCTGAAGGCCGGACTCGGTCTTCGCGAGCAGGCCTGTGGTGGCAGGCGGGATTCGGGATTCGCAGAGCCAGAGCCCGTCCGCGCTGCGCTCCCGGGCGCCTGCCTGCGGGCGACAACACCCGCGGTGCGTCGAAGAATTTGCCCGCCAATTCACAGCACTGCATCGATTCTTGAGGCGCCTGCCTGCAGGCGACAGCCACCGTCGCCGCCTGTCCTCCGGCCCAGCGCGCGCAAGCCTAAGACCACAACCAGCGCCCCCGTCAACACGAACACCCGTCCGCATACGAAAACGCCCGAACATCGAGGTCGGGCGTTCTCGCAAGCAATCCGGCCGCGCGCAGCGCGCCTCGAGATCAGAACTTCGGCTTGTCGTCGCTGCTGTTGTAGCGCTCGATGGCATCCAGCAGGATCGCCTTGGCCTCGGCGGCATTGCCCCAGCCGTCCAGCTTGACCCACTTGCCCTTCTCGAGGTCCTTGTAGTGCTCGAAGAAGTGGCCGATGCGCTCCAGCCAGTGGCCCGACACCTGCTCGATGTCGTTGATGTGGCTGTAGCCAGCGAACACCTTGCCGACCGGCACGGCCAGCAGCTTCTCGTCCGAGCCGGCCTCGTCGGTCATTTTCAGCACGCCGACCGGGCGGCAGCGGATCACCGAGCCGGGGATCAGCGGCAGCGGCAGGATCACCAGCACGTCGGCGGGGTCACCGTCGCCGCACAGGCTGTGCGGCACATAGCCGTAGTTGCAGGGATAGCGCATCGGCGTCGACAGGATGCGGTCGACGAAGATCGCGCCGGTGTCCTTGTCGACCTCGTACTTGACCGGCTCGGCGTCCTTCGGAATTTCGATGACGACGTTGATCTCGTTCGGCACGTCGCGGCCGGAGGGGACAAGTTCGAGGCCCATGGCTGGCTCCTGCGGGGGTAGGGAAGGAAGTCGGAAGCGGGTCGTGCCAGGCACGGGGGCATTCCACAGTGCCCCATCTGCCAAGGCCGCCCTGCCGTTGAGGGCCGCCCGCGCGGCGCGAAGGATACGGGATCGGCTGCTGCGGCGCACCACGGCCATGGTCGTGACACCCCGCAGCACCGGCACACAGCGTGCGCGTGCCGCGCACCCATCGGTGCAGGTAGGTGCGCGTGTCGCGCACCAACGGACGCACACGGTGTGTGCACGTCCTGCACTGCTTCCTCGTGACGAGCGACGCCGCGAGCGATTCCCATGAGTCCTGCGAGCAGCCGGCGCGCACGGCTTGCCCGCCCAAGGTACTCAGAGTTTCTCGGTCGCGCGTTTCGGGTCGGGCGTTCTCCAACGAACCTTGATTCGTCATCCCCGCGGATGCGGGGATCCAGTGATCTTGCGACTGGGTCAGGCTGTGACTGGGCCCCCGCATTCGCGGGGGCGACAAGTCATGGGGCGGCAGGCGTTCTGTTCCTCGAGAGCGTCGAGTGCGCCGTGGATCAGCGCTCCACGGCGGCGCTGACCCGCGCTTCGGCCACCCGCTGGAGCCTCAGCGCGAACGGCAGCAGAAAGCGCAGGCGCTCCGGCCCCTGGTAGGCCACCAGAGCCCCTTCCAGTGTGTCGTCGTCGCGCAGGCTCAGCTTCAGCAGCAGGGCAGCAGCGCCGCCCGGAGCGTCAGCCGACCGCCAGGGACCTTGCACAGCGCTGACCAGCGAGTTCCCCCGAACGATGGCCTGGAAGCCTCGAACTGCGGGCGTGGTCTCACCTTCCACGCCGGACAGGTACTCGAACCGGCTCTCAGCTTCGGGATCGATGTGCAGGCTCACGCTGCGCACCAGCCCATCCACCGCGATCGTGCCCGTCCAATCGCCGCCAAAGCGCGTGGGCACACTCAAGGGGGTGAAATCGACGGTCGGGTCCAGACCCAGCGCGGGCGCCTCCGGCCAGGCTTCACGCAGCAGGCGTTCGGCCAGCGCCTGCACAAAGGGCTGGGCCTCGCTGCGGTTGACCAGCACGGTGAGCACGAGGCCCTGCTCGGGATAGAGCGCAAGCAGGGTGCTCGCGCCCGGCATGCCGCCTTCATGCCAGATCTGTGCGGGTGCGGCGATCGGACCGCGCACATACCAGCCCTCGCCATACCAGGCGTCGCCATACATCGGATGTGCCGCAGCGTCGCTGTCCGGGCCGCGCATCGCCATGACTTCCGTCGCGGGCAGCAGCGCAAGCATCGCTTCGAAGCGAGAAGGGTTGAGGTGAAAGTCACCGAAGCGCAGCAGGTCGTCGACGCTTGCGAACACGTTGCCCGCGCCGGGCGTATCGTTCCACAGTGGGCCAATCGGCTTCAGCGCGGTGTCATAGCCGACCGCGCCTGCATGCGCATCGGTACCAGCGACGAACGCATCGCGCATCGCCAAAGGAGTGAACACCGAACGCTGCACATAGCCCTCGAAAGAGTCACCGCTGCGTGCGGCGATCGCAGCGCCGATGAGCCCATAGCCGAGGTTCGAGTACTCCGCGATCCGCCCCGGGGTTTGCACCGTACGGAGATAGGGTCGCTGCGCGAGCGACACCCGGGCTGCGGCACCAGCGATTTCAGCGCCGTAGTGGATCCGCGCATAGGTGCCCAGACCCGCGGTGTGATGCAGCAGCCGCGTCAGCGTGACGCCCCGCAGTGGATCAGCACTGTCCTCCTCCGACCTCAGCGCAGGCAGCACGTGCTGGATCGGCGCATCCATCGACAGGCCCGAGGCGTGCTGCAGCACGCGCAGCGCGGTTGCGGTGATCGGTTTGCTCAAGGATGCCAGCGCATACGGCGTCTGCAGGCTTGCGGCAATGTTCTGCTCACGATCGGCTGCACCGACCGCGGCGGCATGCAGCACGACGCCATCGCGGGCAATGGCGTAGGCCACGGAGGGGATCTCGCCGGCATCGAGCGCCGCGCGCGCAAACGCATCGGCCTCGGCGAAGTCGAGCGGGCCGCGGTGGACCGCGTCCGCAGCGAAGGCCAGGGCGTTCGCCGTCGACAGCAGCAGGAACAGCGAAGCACGAACGCTCGCAGCGGCAGCATTCGCAGGGTGAGCTGTCATGGGGCGTGCAGCGTGGGTCATGTCGACAGCCTCAGCGGGTGGATCGGGATTGAAACCGCGCGCGGTACTGCAGCGGCGCGATGCCGTAGTGGCGCTCGAAGGCGCGGCGGAACACATCGGCGCTGAGGTAACCCACGCTGCGCGCGATGCGTTCGACGCCGAGGCCGCTCGCGATCAGCCGCTGGCCGGCCTCTTCGACGCGCAGACGCTCGACATAGGCCGCGGGCGAAAGCGCGAAGTGGCGCAGGAACAGGCGCGAGAGTTGGCGCTCGCTGCAGTGGCAGCGCGCGGCCAGCGCTGCCACCGACAGCTCGCCATCGAGATGGTCGAGGATCCAGGCCGACAGCCGGCTCAGTCGTGCATCGTCCGTGCCCTGCGAGGCCAGGCGCTCGCAGTACTGGCGCTGCCCGCCGGGGCGCTTGAGATGCACCACCAGCTCGCGCGCCACCGCCAGCGCGCAGTCGCTGCCGTGGTCCTGTTCGACCAGGGACAGGCAGAGGTCGATGCCGGCAGTCACTCCAGCGGAGGTGTACAGCGCCCCCTGTCGCAGGTAGAGCGCATCGATGACCAGGCTAATCGCCGGATAGCGCGCGGCGAAGGCTGCTGCATGCTTCCAGTGGGTGGTCGCCTGCAGGCCATCCAGCAGTCCGGCCTCGGCCAGCGCATAGGCACCGGTGCAGATCGAGGCCAAACGACGTACGCCCGCGTGATGCCGCTTCAACCACGTCGCGGCACGTGCAAGCCGCGCGGGCTCGCGCAGGCCCTTGCCGCCCGGCACGATCAGGGTATCGGCCGGCATCGGCCCCTCGAGAAGTCCGTCCGCGACCAGGCGCAGTCCGTTCTCTGCCACGAAACTCGGGCCATCCAGGCTCAGCACCTGCAGCGCATAGGCGGCGCGTGCGCGCGGACGCCGCTCGCGAAGCCAGTCGTTCGCCGTTGCGAACACTTCCGCGGGCCCGGTCAGATCCAGCGCGGTCAGCCCGTCGTAGCCGAGGAGAACAGTCTGGCGGGTGCGATGCGCGGCTTTCATGCGGGCAGTCTGCGCGCGGCGAGGCGCGGCCGAAAGACGAGGAGCCGACGATTCCAGCCGCACTTGGATTGCGGCGCACAGGCCGGCGCCCGGGGCCGCTTGCGCGATTTTCGCCTGCTCTCCAGACTGAAAGTTCGCGAGCCGCTGGCGATGGGGCGCCGGGATCGACGCGGATACGGAGCTGGGCGATCGGATGGAAACACTGTTGCTGCTTGGCGTGATCCAGGGCGCGATCACCGCCACGGGCTTGCTGCTGCACACGGGTCGCAGGAATGGATCGCACTGGCTGGCGCTCGGCGTGCTTGCGCTGTCGCTGACCCTGCTGCGCCTGTGGACGCACGCTGCTGGGCTCGAAGCGGAGCCGTTGTTCCGACGCCTGCCGCTCAGCGTCGACCTGGCGATCTTCCCTCTGTTCTATCTGTATGCGTTGAGTCTGACGGCGGCCTCGCCCGCGTCCATCCGGCGCGCTGGGTTGTGGCTGCTGCCGTGGGCGCTGTTCATGGGTTACTCGGTGATCGTCTATCTCGCGGGCTTCGGCGAGTCGAGCGTGCAGCGTCTGGATGCGCTCGCCGAGAAGTGGCGGTACGCGGGGGTCAAGCAGGTCGAGGACTACCTCACGATCGCGCTCAACACCCTGCTGGCGGGCTTGATCTGGCTGAGAATCCGCCGCTACCACGCGCGTATCGCGACCTGGGTGCCGCAGCGATTCGACGATCTGCTGCAGTTGCTCAAGCGCTGGATGGCCCTGGCTCTGGTCACTGCGATCGTCAATCTGGTGGCATTTGCCGCCCACCATGCAGTCGGGCTCGACGACCGCAGCGTACTCAGCCACGCGGCGCAGATCTTCTATGTCGTGGCCGTCTACGTTGTCGGTCTGATCGGGTTCAAGCTGCGGGAGCTGCCCCAGTTCCCCGACTCGGCGCCGCCGCCTGCGCTGCCGGATTCGAGAATCGACGACGCCTACGCGCGACTGCAGACGCTGATGCAGTCCGAGCAGCTGTGGGCCGAGCCCGATCTGAACCTCAATGACTTGGCGCAGCGTCTGGGCATGACGGCGTTGGAAACCTCCCGCGTCATCAAGCGCGGCTCCGGCAAGCACTTCCGCAACTACGTCAACGCGTTCCGCATCGATGCAGTGAAGCGGAAGCTGCGCGACCCCGCCTACCGCAGCGTCTCCGTGCTGGCGATTGCGCTGGAGAGTGGCTTCAACTCCGAGTCGAGCTTCTATCGGGTCTTCAAGGCCGCGACCGGGCTGTCGCCCACCGAGTTCCGGCAGCAGGGCTGACCGCCGGATCTCCCATTTCTGGTGGGAGCATCCATTTCGCAGGCGGGAGGCGCCTGCCGCGGCGGGCAGGTGAGCCTGGCCGCTCGTCCACGCTCAGGCCTATGCCGTGACCTGCCAATCCGTTTGCCTTCGTCTTGCCACCACCTCGCTGTGCGTGGCCTTGCTGTCCCTCATCTCCAGCTGCGCGTGGAATTCCCGATCCCCGGGTCTCGAAGATCTACCGCGCTCCGCGCACTGGAAGTCACCCGAGGTGCTGGTCCTGGCCAGCGATGCCGAAGCTCACCGTTCCGACGCCCTGCTGATCGCGAAGGGCGAGCAGCTGGTGCTGCGGAAGGGCCAGACGGTCGCCAAGATCAATACCCATTCGGTGCGCAAGAGCATCCTCGCCCTGCTCTACGGAATCGCGGCGGAGAAAGGCCTGATCAAGCTCGACGACAGCCTCGAAACCCTCGGCTTCGACGACCGCCTGACGCCGCTGACGTCCCTGGAGAAAGCCGCGACGATCCGTGATCTGCTGAGCTCGCGATCCGGCGTGTACATCGACGCCTCCGGGCAGAACTGGCAGCGCCCGGAACGCCACGCGTCGAAGCCGGGCGAGCGCTTCTTCTACAACAACTGGGGGTTCAACGCGCTCGGCGAGATACTCGAGCAGGAAACCGACATGACCCTGGGCGAGCTGATCGCGGCGTGGCTTGCCACGCCGCTCGGCATGGAGCACTTCAAGCCCGGTGATGTCGACTGGGACAGCATCAAGGGATCAAGCGTGCGCCAGTATGTGATCTACATGAGCGCAGACGATCTGCTGCGGATCGGCATGCTGGTGGCTGCCGAAGGCCGCTGGCGGGATGCGACCATCGTGTCCGCGGAATGGATCCGCAACATGACGGCGGCGCACTCATCAACGCAAACCGATCCGAAGGAAGCCTTCGGCGGCGGTTTCTTCGACGGCTACGGCTATCTGTGGTGGAGCCGCGAGCAGGGAGGTCGCAGGCTGCTGTGCGCCGACGGCTGGGGCGGGCAGTACATCATCATCGACCCCGTGACTCGCGTGGTTCTGGTGAACCGCCGCAACACCGGAACGCATCTGCTGGCGCAGGGCTGGTTCCTGTGGCGGGGCGTGGAGACCGATCGCTCGTATGTCTACGGGCTGTTCGAGCGGGTCAATCAACGCCTGCTACGGGAGTGATCGAACTTGTCGAACCCACCTGTCGCGCCGGTGACTGGGCTGATGGGCTGCGCCTCTTTGGGCTGTCGGGTTCAAGGCGATTTCGAGCCCTGGCCCGCCAAGCCTCATCGGCTCGAGTTTCGCGCAATGGGGTCGACCTCACCCAGACGCGAATGCTCAAACTCTTCGATCGCCAACGCACGCGGCCCGCACAAGGCGGGCCGCGTGGGGTCAAACCATGATCGAAACGATTACAGCAGCGGCACCAGCAGCAGGGCGACGATGTTGATGATCTTGATCAGCGGGTTGATGGCCGGGCCGGCGGTGTCCTTGTAGGGGTCACCCACGGTGTCGCCGGTCACCGCGGCCTTGTGGGCCTCGCTGCCCTTGCCGCCGTGGTGGCCTTCCTCGATGTACTTCTTGGCGTTGTCCCAAGCGCCGCCGCCGGTGCACATCGAAATCGCCACGAACAGGCCCGTCACGATCGTGCCCATCAGCAGGCCGCCGAGCGCGGCCGGGCCCAGCAGCAGGCCGACCAGCACCGGAATGAACAGCGGCAGCATCGAGGGCAGGATCATTTCCTTGATCGCGGCGCGGGTCAGCAGGTCGACGGCCTTGTCGTACTCCGGCTTGCCGGTGCCTTCCATGATCCCCTTGATGTCGCGGAACTGACGGCGCACTTCCTCGACCACCGCGCCGGCTGCACGGCCCACCGCCTGCATGGCATAGGCGCCAAACAGGAAGGGGATCATGCCGCCGATCAAGAGGCCGATCAGCACGTCCGGGCGGTCGATCGAGAAGTCGATGGCGTCGACGCCGAACTTCTCGTCGAGCTTGTGCGCGTAGTCGGCGAACAGCACCAGTGCAGCCAGACCGGCCGAGCCGATCGCATAGCCTTTGGTCACCGCCTTGGTGGTGTTGCCGACCGCGTCCAGCGCGTCGGTGGTCTTGCGGATCTCGGGCCCGAGCTCGCTCATCTCGGCGATGCCGCCGGCGTTGTCGGTGATCGGGCCGTAGGCGTCGAGGGCCACGATCACACCGGCCATCGACAACATCGAGGTCGCGGCCACGGCGATGCCGAACAGGCCGGCCAGCTCGTAGCAGGCGTAGATCGCGGCGGCGACCGCCAGCACGGGCGCGGCCGTGGACTTCATCGACACCGCGAGGCCGGCGATGACATTGGTGCCGTGGCCGGTTTCGGACGCCTTGGCGACCTGGCGCACCGGGCCGTACTCGGTGGCGGTGTAGTACTCGGTGATCACCACCATGGCCGCGGTGAGGCCGAGGCCGATCAGGGCGCAGGCGAACACTTCCGTGGCATTCGTCTGGATCATGTCCTGGGTGACGAACCAGAAGGCGATCGCCGCCAGCACGCCGGACACGATCAGGCCCTTGTACAGCGCCTTCATGATCTTGCCGTCGCTGCCGACCTTGACGAAGAAGGTGCCGATGATCGAGGCCACGATCGACACCGCGCCGATCACCAGCGGGTACATCACGCCGCCGAAACCGTAGGTGGCGAAGCTGATGCCGGCGATCAGCATGGCCGCGATGATGGTCACCGCGTAGGTCTCGAACAGGTCGGCGGCCATGCCGGCGCAGTCGCCGACGTTGTCTCCGACGTTGTCGGCGATCACCGCCGGGTTGCGCGGGTCGTCTTCGGGAATGCCGGCCTCGACCTTGCCGACCAGATCGGCGCCGACGTCGGCACCCTTGGTGAAGATGCCGCCGCCCAAGCGCGCGAAGATCGAGATCAGCGAGCTGCCGAAGGCCAGGCCGATCATCGGCTGCATCGCAGCCTTGATCGCGGCTTCGTCATCGACCACGCCGCCGACGAACCAGAAGTAGCCGGCCACGCCGAGCAGACCCAGGCCCACCACCAGCATGCCGGTGATCGCACCGCCGCGGAAGCTCACCGCCAGCGCGGCGTTGAGACCCTCGGTCGCCGCCTGGGTGGTGCGCACGTTGGCGCGCACCGAGACGAACATGCCGATGAAGCCGGCCAGGCCCGAGAGCACCGCGCCGATCGCGAAACCAATCGCCGTCGGCCAGCCCAGGCCCGGCAGGAAGCCGATGATCAGCAGCAGGACCACGCCGACCACGGCGATGCTGGTGTACTGCCGGCGCAGGTAGGCGCTGGCGCCTTCCTGGATCGCCGCCGCGATCTTCTGCATCCGATCGTTGCCGGTGGGGCGTGCCAGGATCCAGCGCGTCGAGAACACGCCGTAGAGGATGGCGAGCGCCGCGCAGGCGAGCGCCAGAGTCAAACCGTGCTGCTGAAGCATTCAAATCCCTCCCAAAGCATTCAGGTGGACCCGTCATGCGGGCCTTCGTGGACCGACGCGTCGCGAAGCTAGGAGGTGGATGGCACAGCGCTGCGGATGAAGCGCAGCCCATCCGATCATCAGAGTTACGAGCCCCCCGGCCCAGGTAACGCCTGCCGCCCGATCGTGCGGGCAGGTCGAGTGTAGCGGGAATGGGTGACAGCGGGGCCGTAGGCAGGCGGCGCGTTCGCGCGGCATGCCGCGCGCGCCGCCGAACG
>VFQQ010000427.1_pt1 | contig 85580 bp, 82 predicted proteins | sample 3512341 | NCBI WGS metagenome assembly VFQQ01 (sample SAMN10412373, study PRJNA504923) | tailings metagenome | isolation source: Relicate 2 Philex TSF1 revegetated site | place: Philippines: Tuba, Benguet | collected 2017-08-29 | reverse complement strand
TACGACGTCAACTTCCCGCGCTGGGACCGGAACGAACCGCCGGCCGGCCCGGACTACGCCACCGGCATCACCGCCGAGCATCTCCTGAAGCGCGCGGCCTCAATCTATGGCGGCACCAACGAGGTGCAGCGCAACATCATCGCCAAGATGGTGCTCGCGCTCTGATCCAGCACTGAAACACCAGCAAACGAGCCCCGCTTCTCGCCCCGAGAGCGGGGCTTTTTCTTGTCCGGCCGAATTTTGCATCGCGGCTCTTCCCTGATTTTTCCGCTTCCGCGGAAAGGCTGGAATTATGCTTGCCGATCAAAAGCTTATCGGGGGAGCGCCGTTGCACAGGCGGAACAGGCGTTCCGCTTAAGGCGGAACGGCGCTTCCGGACAACCCGGCAAACCTGTCCAGCCGCAACCGGTCAATCCTGAGTTATTTTCACACTGTCCAAGAGCAGGCCAACCCGCAGGGGATAGCGCCCCCAATTTTACACCAAAAGGCAATAATTCTCAATGGCCGCGTCGGCTCCGCAAGGCGGAAGCAGGGTTCCGCTTCCGCGCGCGGCCTCACCACGCGGCCGCCACGATTTCACCAGCCCCCAGCCGGCCCTCACCTTGACCACGTTGCGTACGCCCTCCGCGCCATCACAGGGCGCTCGCGGAGCGCCGGCGCGGAGACGGCCGGCCCCTACCCCGCCAGCCCCTCGCGCACGAGCAGGGCGGCGAAGGCGAGCGTGGTGCGGTCTTCGAAGGGCGCGCCCATGACCTGCACTCCGACGGGCAGGCCGTCTTTCGTCTTCGCCAGCGGCACGGCGGTGGCGGGAAGGTGCGGGAGGGTGGCGACGGCAGGCCAGGCGAGCTGGTCGCCATAGGGCGTCTCCACCCCGTCGATCAGGAGCCGGCGCGCATCCTGGTCGGGATTGTCGTCATGGGGATAGGCCGGCGTGCCGAAGGGGGGCATGACCACCACGTCGATGTCGCGGAAGACGGCGCGCCAGGCGCGGATGGTGCGCATCCGCTCGTCCAGCAGGTTCATCCAGGCATGCGCGTCGATCGGCCTCGCCATCGGAGTACCGCGGGTGGTGATGGCGATCAGCATGGCCATATAGGTCCGGTGCGCCGCGGCGAGGTCGGGCATCCCTTCCGCCCGCCGCACGACCTTCGCCCCCCGCTTCGCCAGCACCTCGGCGAGGGCGTTCAGGGGTCCCCGCACGCACGCATCCGTCGCCGCGCAAGGATGGCTGTCCAGGACGAGGACGCGGAAATCGGCGAGGCGCGCATGACGGGCCGGGGCCAGATCGAGCCGCCAGCCGCTGCCTGCCAGCGGACCGGCCATGACGTCGAGCGCGGACGCGAGGTCATCCACCGAGCGGGCGAGCGGGCCGAGCACGGCGAGTTCGACGCCGATACCGTCGTGGCCCGGAAAGTCGTGACCTTTCTGGGGGATGATGTCATGGGACGGCTTGTGGCCGAAGACGCCGCAGAAATGCGCCGGCACCCGGATCGACCCGCCGATATCCGAGCCGAGTTCGAGCGGCACCATGCCGGCGGCGACGGCGGCCGCCGAACCGCCGGAGGAGCCGCCCGGGGTGCGCGCGTGGTCGAAGGGATTGAGCGTACGGCCGTAGATCGGATTCACCGCCTGCCAGTCGGCGAGCGCCACCGGCACATTGGTCTTGCCGAGGATGACCGCCCCGGCGGCCTTGAGCCGCGCCACCGCGATCCCGTCGGCCGTGACGGGAAGGTCCTTGAACACAGGCATGCCCCAGGTGGTGGGAAGGCCGGCGACGTTGTTCGATTCCTTCACCGTCATCGGGACGCCGAGCAAGGGGCGACCCTGCATGCTCTTCGGCCCCGCATCGATCGCCTTCGCCGCGGCGCGGGCGCGCTCGAAGTCGCGCACGACCACGGCGTTGAGCGGGCCGTCGAGCGCTTCGATGCGGGCGATGGCGGCATCGGTCGCTTCGAGGGCGGAGATCCTGCCGGCGGCGACGGCGGTGGCGGTTTCGCTCGCGGTGGCTTGGCTCAAGTCGAGATCGGACATGATGGTCTCCGAGGCGAATGTTTCAGGATCGGCCGTAGACGCGAGCGGCCGCCTCCGCAGGGGTCACGATCTCGATGCCACGAAAGCGTCTCACTTCGAGCAAATCCGCGTCTCCGGAAACAATCAAATCGGCCGAAGCAGCTAATGCCGCAGCCAGCACCTGATCATCATCCGGATCGCGCACGATAGTGGGATCGATCGCCGGAGCGGATACGAGAGTCACCAAACTGGAGTAACCTTCGAAGAGGTCTTGCGCCTGTACCCCGCGCCGCTCCAATTGTGCCGTGAATTTGGGTCGCAACAGCACGCCCTGCAATTCCGCGAGAAGTGCTGCACTGCTGCAGACCTCAATCACACCCGTCTCCGCGGCGACGATTAGTTGACGGGGCTGGCCGCCCCAAAGGAGCGCCGATACTACCGCATTGGTATCAAGAACCAGCCGCACGACGCTGGGTCGCCCGATAGTCGTCGATCTCCGCCTGAATCTCCTCCGGCGTCATCGGGCTCAACGGACTGGCATCGAGCGCGGCCTGCGCCGCTCGCATCCGCTCGACCCGATCGGCGCGCAGACGGTCGCGCAAAAGGCGCTCAATCGCCTCCGGCGCGAGTAGACCCGCATCGGCCGCTTCCCGCGCCAGTGCATCCGGCAAAGTGATCTTGACCGTCGTCATCGGCTTGCCTCACCGGAAGGCACGCGGATACGTGCCCTCCATACCGCCAGGATACTCTTCCCATCCTGCAAGCGAAATGCCTACAGCACGCCGGCCAGCCGCTTCCGGATGATCGTTTCCGCCTCGGTCATGATGCGATCGATCAGTTCCTTCACCGTCGGCACGTCGTGGATCAGGCCGGCGACCATGCCGCAGGACCAGGCGCCGGCATCCATGGCGCCGTCCTGCATGACTTTCGGATAGACGCCGGCGACCTCGCCGATGATGTCCTCGAACTTGAGATTGGGCCCGAGCGCCTTCTCCTTCTCCAGCAGGCGTTCGACGGCGCTGTTCTTCAGGACGCGCTCGGTGTTGCGGAGCGGGCGCATGACGAGGCGGGTGTCGAGCTCGCTCGCCGCCACCAGCGCCTGTTTCACGTTCTCATGGATCGGGGCTTCCTTGGTCGCCATGAAGCGGGTGCCCATGTTCATGCCGTCGGCGCCGAGCGAGAGCGCCGCCACCAGCGAACGGCCGTCGGCCATGCCGCCGGAGGCGACGAACGGGATCTTCAGTTCCTCGGCCGCGCGCGGCAGCAGGATGAAGTTCGGCACGTCGTCCTCGCCCGGATGGCCGCCGCATTCGAAGCCGTCGACGCTGACCGCGTCGCAGCCGATCGCCTCGGCCTTCAAGGAATGGCGGACCGAGGTACATTTGTGGATGACCTTGATCCCCGCTTCCTTCATCGCAGGCAGCCATTTCTGCGGGTTGTTGCCGGCCGTCTCCACCGCCTTCACGCCGCTGTCGATGATGACCTTGATCAGTCCGGGATAGTCCGGCTGCGCCAGGGACGGCAGGAAGGTGAGGTTCACGCCGAAGGGCTTGGAGGTCATGCCCTGGCACTTCCTGATCTCGGCGGCGAGTTTCTCCGGCGTTCCCTGCGTCAGGCCGGTGATGATGCCGAGCCCGCCGGCATTCGAAACCGCCGCCGCCATCTCCGCGAAACCGACGAAATGCATGCCCCCCTGGATGATCGGGTGTTCGATGCCGAACATCTCGGTGATTCTGGTCTTCATGGCGCGTCCCTCGGATCTCTTGGTGCTTCTGGATCGGTGAGACCCGGAGGCTAGCCCGTCGAGGGGCAGTTCACCACCGCCGAGACCAAGCCTGCACCTCAGCCGAGCAGCGGCCGGTTCAGCTCCGTCTGCCAGCTTTTCGGGTCGGGCGTCGATTGCGGGCCGACCGAATAGACTTCCCACAGATCTTCCGCCTGCCTGCACCCTTCCGCCTTCATCCACGTGTCGAACTCGCCCCAGGCGGCAGGCAGGCCTTCGTAGGGGCCGGTGTAGACGCTGCGGGCGACCTTCCGTGCCGGCAGTTCGCCGGGCTTCACCCGCCCCACTGGCTTCACCGGCCTTGTCACCTTGATGCCGAGTTCGAAGTCGAACGTGTCGGCGGTGATGCGGAAGTGATGGGCGAAGACGGCGCCGACGGGCTCGCACTTCTGGTCGGCCAGAACGGCGAGGAGTTCGTCCACCGCCGAGCCGAAGGTCGACATCATCTCGCTACGCGGGATGGTCAGGTGGATGACGGCGGCCTCATGCGCCTCTGTGATCAGGATCTGCGGGGTGGACAGCATGGTTCGGCTCCCATCATCATTTAACTTATTGGTTATATAACCCATAAGTTAAGTTAAGGGCAAGCGTCCGCAACGAGCGCCAGCAGAGGGCTTCACCAGAGCGGCGGGCTCATGGTGGAGACATGGGCGGCGATCACCTTCCACCCCTCAGGGAAGCGGACGAAGGTCTGGCTCTGCCGGCCGACCAGGTCCTGGCCCCGCACCTTGAATTCCAGGTTCACGGTGGCGATGTCGCGCCCGAGGGTCAGGATTTCGAGGCGTATGCGCTTCTCCTTGATGCCGGGTCCCGGCGGGCGGCGGACACGGTGGGCGTGGATCTCCTCGAAACCATAGCCGTTCTCGTGCAGCGCATAGCGGATGGTATGCGGGCTGTTCCAGAAGGTGGTGTCCAGCACGTCGACATTCTTGTCGATCAGCGCCTGTTCGTAGGTTTCGAAGATCTGGCGGATCTCTTCCACCACCTCGGGGATGTTCGGGGTCCGGTCTTCACTCACGCTGCACGCTCCATCGCTTCGGCCACGGCAATCAGGGTCGCGTCGCTGCCCCGCGCCCCCAGGATCGACAGCCCGATCGGAAGGCCGTCCAACTCGGCGCCCGGGAGGCTGACCTGCGGGAAGCCGGCAAGGCCGCCATGGGCGCAGAGGCAGAGGATGCGGTCGCGGATCGGCGTCAGCTCCGGCACCGATAGGCCCTTCTTCACCGCCGGAAAAGGCGTGGTCGGCATGCAGAGGATGGTGCCCGGCGGCAGCAGGTAGGCGAGGCGGCCGCGCACCTCGTCCCGCATCAACCGGGCCCAGCCCTGTTCGGCTTCCGGCACCATCGATCCCATGACGAGGCCGCGGGCGACGCCGAAGGCCATGCGCGGGTTGTCGCGCAGCACCCAGTCCCTGAAGGTGGCCCAGGCCTCCACCGGCTGCAACGTCCGCTGGGCCCGGCCCCAGGTGGAGAGGCCCGGTGGCGCCATCACCTCCTCGCGCGCGGCGCCGATCACCCCTTTCAGGCGATCGACCATCGGCTGCAGCGCCGCTGCCGTGGCCGGATCGGCGAAGCCGAAAGCATCGACGGCGACGATCAGGCGGGTGGGCAGTGCCGCGGGAATATCTTCGCCCAGCATCACCGCCGATACTTTCGCGAAGGTCGCCGCGTCGCGGGCGAACCAGCCTGTGGTGTCCGAGCTCGGCGCCTGCGGCAGCATGCCCTCGAGCGGCAGCCGGCCATGCGTGGGGCGGATGCCGTAGAGGCCGCAGAAGGAGGACGGCACCCGCACCGAGCCGCCGGTATCGGTGCCGAGCGCGGTGTCGCAGAGGCCGGCCGCCACCGCGGCGGCCGAACCGGAGGAGGAGCCGCCGGGCACGCGGTCGGGCGCCTTGCTGTTGAGCGGCGTGCCGTCGAAGGCGCTTTCGCCGAGGATGCCGAGCGAGACCTCGTCGGTGATGGTCTTGCCGATCAAGGTGGCGCCGGCATCGAGCAGCGTCTGTACCGCCCAGGCATGCTTCGCCGGCACCGGGTTCTGGCGCGCCCAGTCCGGGTTGCCGCCTCCCGTGACATGGCCCGCCACATCGAACAGGTCCTTGGCGGCAAAGGTAAGGCCCGAGAGCGGCCCGGCCGCCTTCCCCTCGATCCGCAGCCGCGGCCCGGGGACGAAAGCGCCGACGTCGCTCATGCGCGCACCTCCAGAGGTGCGATCTCGCACCAGACGGGCGTGTGGTCGGAGGCCTTCTCTCTACCCCTCGCCTCGCGATCGATGTCGCAAGCGACGAGGCGATCGGCGACCGCGGGCGACAGCAGGAAGTGGTCGATGCGAAGCCCGTGGTCGAAACGCCAGGCCGCCCCTTGGTAGTCCCAGAAGGTCCAGGCCTTGGCGCGGTTCGGGTGAAGCGCGCGGAAGGCCTCGGTCAGGCCCAGATTGACCACCGCCCGCCAGGCGGCGCGTGCCTCGGGCCGGCAGAGCGCATCCATGGCGAAAGCCGGCGGGTCGTAGACGTCGGCATCAGTGGGACAGATGTTGAAGTCGCCGGTCAGGATGAAGGGCGTCTCCTCGAAGAGTAGCTGCTCGGCCCGCGCCTTCATCCGCGCCATCCAGCGAAGCTTGTAGGCGAACTTCTCCTCGCCCCCGTTGCCGTTCGGCAGGTAGAGACCGCAGATGCGCACGCCGCCGACCGTGCCCTCGATCCAGCGGGCATGGTCGTCCGCGTCGTCGCCGGGAAGGCCGCGCGAGACATCGGTCACCGGCAGGCGCGAGATGAAGGCGACGCCGTTGTAGGTCTTCTGCCCGTGGGTATGGACCTCGTAGCCGAGCGCCTGCAGTTCGAGGGCCGGAAAGTCGGCATCGACGCACTTGATCTCCTGCAAGAGCAGCACGTCGGGCGTGTTCTCGCGCACCCAGTCCAGAACGTTGGGCAGGCGGACCTTGATGGAATTGACGTTCCAGGTGACGACCTTCATCCGCATCCTTGCAGTCTGACCGCTGGGCCGGGCGACACTCTGCCCGCGCGGCGCGCTTCCGCAAACCCTTACTTGTCCGGCCGCACCTTGCCCAAGACGGCCTGCATGAGCGCATCGCGCATCACCCGCTCGAGCACCGCGAACTGGTCCGGGTCCATCCCGTCCAGCATCAGTTGGACGACCGTATTGGACCCCGCGACCATGACCTTCGCGGCAATCTCGGGCGGCAGCACGAGCGGCATGTCGGCCGGCAGCCGGCGCAGCCGGTCGAGGACGATCGCCTCGGCCCCGCTGCGCAGCGCGGCGACCCCCTCGCTCTCCCGCAGCAGAGCCTTGAGAAGGTCCGGCGCGGATCGGGCGAAGGCGATCCAGTCGTCCCAGCCGCGCAGAAGGTCGGCCAGCGGATCGCCGGTCAGCGGCATGGCGCGCTTCCTGGCGAAGAAGGCCTGCATCTCGCGCGCCGCGAGCGCCCGCAACAGACCGTCCTTGTCGCCGAAGTGGTGATAGAGCGTGGGCGCGGTGATGCCGGCGCTCTCGCAGACCCGTCGCGTCGTCAAGCCGCCCGGCCCGGCGTCCCGCAGGAGTGCCGCGGCGACATCCAGCACCCGATCCGCCGTGCCCTGAACCGTCTTAGCCATGGCGCACTATAGCACTGCTATACACGTCTCTATAGCAATGCTATAGAGACGGCGGCCGCCGGGTGGATCGGGCGGCAGGAGGAGCCTGACATGAAGATATTCCTCACCGGTGCCACCGGCTTCGTCGGCGGCCACATGCTGCGCCGCCTGATGAAAGAGGGCCACCCGGTGGTGGCTTCGGCCCGCTCCCGCGGATCGGAAGCCGCCTTGCGGACGGCCGGCGCGAGCCCGTGGATCGGCGCCATCGAGCCGGGTGCCGCCCTCCTCCGGGCCATCGAGGGCTGCGACGCCATCGTGCATTGCGCCGCGCATCTGAGAATGTGGGGCCCCCGGCATGAGTTCGAGGCGAGCAATGTCGGCCTGACCCGCACCTTGCTGGATGCGGCGCGGCAAGCGGGCGTTCGGGATTTCATTCATATCAGCGCGGGATCCGTGGTGCTGCAGGCGCCCGGCCCCATGTTCGATGTCGACGAATCGGCACCGCTCACCAGTCGCCGGGATCTACCCTACTCCAGCACCAAGGCGGAAGCGGAGCGCCTCGTCCTGCAGGCTGCGGGACCGGCGATACGCACGCTCGCGCTTCGCCCGCCGCTGATCTGGGGGCCCGGCGACATCTTCGACCGCGAGTTGGGGGAGCGGATCGAGAAGGGCCAGTTCGGCTGGTTTGGCGGCGGTCGCTATCCCTACATCACCTGCCACATCGACAACCTTTGCGAGGCGACGGTGCTGGCCCTCGCCTCGCGGGCGACCGGCATCGCCTGCTTCGTGACCGACGGCGGAACGGTCGACTTGCGCGAGTTCATGACCCGGCGCATCGAGGCGCGAGGCCTGCCGATACCGCGGATGTCGATCCCGCGCGGCCTCGCCTGGGCGATCGCGAGCTTCGCCGAAGGGCTGTGGCGGGGATTGGGTCTCGGCGGCGAACCGCCGATGACGCGCGAGATGCTGCGGCTGATCGCCTATCCCTTCAGCCTGAAGACCGACCGGGCTGAACGGGAAATCGGTTACCGGCCGGTGGTCACCGTCGATCAGGGAATGGAACGGCTGGCGGGCGCGCGGGTGAGGGTGCCGGCATGATGCGGCGTCAGGGTCAGACCGAAAAGGACGAGCCGCAGCCGCACTTCGAGGTGGCGTTCGGGTTCCTGATCTGGAACGAGGCGCCGATCATGTCCTCGACGAAGTCGATCTCGGAATCCTTCATGTATTCCAGCGACATGGTATCGACGAGAACGGTGATCCCGTCGCGCTCGATGGCGACGTCGTCGTCGTTGCGCTGCTGGTCGACGGTAAAGCCGTACTGAAAGCCCGAGCAGCCGCCGCCGGAGACCGCGATCCGGAGCATGGAGCCCGGCGCCTCGTCCTTCAGGATCTCCCCGATCCGCCGCGCCGCATTGGCGGTCACGCTGACCGAAGAATGCTCAAGAACCGCCGCGTCGCTCATTGTCCCTCGGCTCTCCGCCACCTTCGCCACGCTTCCTATCTAAGTGCTCTTCGCGGCATGTCAATTCGTCCTCAGTCCGACCGCAGGCGGGCTTCCAGGAAAGCCGTCACGGCGAGGATGGACGCTTCCCGTGCCGCGGGATCGGGCCCGTAATGGACGGTGCGCGGTTCCGCGCTGCCGGCGCCGCGCACCTCGCGCGCCTGAACCTTGCCCGCCGGCGCGTCGAAGGCGTGATGCGCCCCGGGGTAGACGGTGAGCGAGACCGGCGCCCCCCGCCCTTCCGCGGCGGCCACCAGCGTCCGGCAGTGGCTCGCCGGAGTCCAGTCGTCGGCCTCGCCGGCCAGGATCAGCGTGGGGACCTGGGCTGTCCAGACGGTGTTGCGGAAGGCCCGCTCCAGAGTGCAGCCGGGATAGAAGGCGATGCCGAGGCGAAAGCCGCGCTCTTCCCGGCTGGCGGCCACGGTCGCGAGCGCGGCCGAGCCGCCATGCGACCAGCCGATGACGCCGATCCGTGCCGGATCGACCGCAGGCCGCGTCTTCAGGAGGGCGAGCGCGGCATAGGCGTCGTAGGGCCGGTCGCCGACCGCCGTGATCGGGCGCACGGCCTTGCCGCAGACCTCGTCGATCCCGCGGGGTCGGAAACTGTCCACCACGAGGGCATGGATGCCGGCACGGGCGAAGCGTTCCGCCCAGCCGCGCTGGCCGGCGGTCATCTTGCCGGCCTTGGTCCAGAGGCCGCTGCAGCCGTGCATCATCACCATCGCCGGCCGCCGTCCCTCGCCTTCGGCGGCGAAGAAGTAGGCCTCGAGCGTCAGCCCATCCGGGGCCGGAACGGAAACGGCTTCGGGTTCGCCGGCGCGTGCGACCGCGGCCAGGAAGAGCAGCGGAAGCAGAAGGCGCAGCATCAGGGCCCCCCCAGCAGCACGAGCAGCGGCGCCACGGTAACCGAAGCCGCCAGGGTTGTCGCGGTGACGATGGCGGCGGCGAGCGGCGCGTCCCCTCCCATCAGCCGGGCCAGCACATAGGCCGACGGCGGCGCGGGCATGGTGGCCCAGAGGATGGCAACCTGCAGCGCCAGGCCTTCGATCCCAAAGGCCCAGGTGGTGGCCGCCATGACGAGCGGGAAGCCGACCAGCTTCAAGGCGCAGGCGGCCCCCACCAACGGCAGCGCGGCGCGGGCGGCCGCCAGGTCGAGCCCGGCCCCCGCCGCCATTAGGCCGAGCGCCACCGAGGCCCGTCCCAGCGCTTCCACGGTGGGCCCGACCCCGCGAGGCAGGCCGATGCCGGCGACGTTGAGCAGGATGCCGAGCGCGCAGGCCAGGATCATGGGGTTCTGGAGCAGAAGCTTGAGTTGCCGACCCGCGCCGGTCTGCCCGGCGCCGGCGTAGCGGACCAGGATCAGCACGGAGAGCAGGTTCAGCAGCGGCGTCTGCGCCGCGATCGCCACCGCGAACAGCGCCGCCCCGGAGGGACCGAAGAGCAGGAAGGCGGCGGCCACGCCGACATAGGTGTTGAAGCGGAGGCTGCCCTGGAAGACGGAGGTGAAGGCGGGGCCGTCACCGGGAAGGAGACGGCGAAGGGCGAGCAGCAGGGCCGCCATGCAGAGCGTGGCGCTGCAGAGCGCGGCGACCAGCGGCAGGGGCTCGTAGCCGCCCAGGCTCGCCCCCGCCAGGGTCGAGACGATCAGCGCCGGCAGCAGGATGAAATAGGCGATCTTGTCGAGCGACGGCCAGAAGCCGTCGCCCGGAAAGCCGACGCGCCGGAGCCCGTATCCGAGCGCGATCAGCAGGAAGACGGGCAGCAGCGCCTCGGCGACGGTGATCATGCGTCGCGGTACTTCGGCGCGCGCTTCTCGCGGAAGGCGCGCACGCCTTCGGGGAAATCGGCCGACTGCAGGGTCAGGATCTGGTTGCGGTCTTCCATGGCGATGGCCGATTCAAGGCTGGGCGCATCGATCGACATGTTGAGGCATTCCTTGGTGAGGCGAAGCGCGAGCGGCGCGGTGGCCAGCAGGTCGTCGACATAGGACTGCCCGGCCTTCTCCAGCTCGGCTTCCGGCACCACTTCCGAGACGAGGCCGATGCGCAACGCCCGCTCGGCGGAGACGAAACGGCCGGTCATCAGCATCTCGGCGGCGACGGAAGCCCCGACGAGGCGCGGCAGGAAGTAGCTCACGCCGACATCGCAGCCCGAGAGGCCGATCTTGATGAAGGCGGCATTGACCCGCGAGCCTTCGGCGGCGATGCGGATGTCGGAAGCGAGCGCCAGCGCAAGGCCCCCGCCCGCCGCCGACCCATGCAGCAGGCAGACGATCGGCTGCGGCGCGCGGCGCATGCGCATGACGATCTCGGACACCCGGCGCTGGACGCGGAGGCCGTGCGACGGCCCGCTCTCCTCACTGATCGAGGTTTCCTTCAGGTCGGCGCCGGCGCAGAAGCCGCGCCCGGCTCCCTTCAGCACCACGACCCGCACCGAATGATCGGTGTAGAGCCGCTGGAAGTAGTCCTGCAGCTCCAGCATCATGGTCGCGTTCAGCGCATTCAGCCGGTCGGGACGGTTCAGGGTGAGCCAGTCGACGCCGTTCCGGCGGTCGAGGCTCAGGGTCTCGTAGGCGGGCATCTTCTCGGACATTTGGGTGTCTCCTCCGATCGCGCTAGGGTTCGTCCAAGCGCTTTGCGGGAGGAAAAACCATGGCCGGCGGATTTCTGCATCCGGAATTTCTGGTGTCGACCGAGTGGCTGGCGGAACACCTGACCGATTCGAAGGTGCGGGTGCTGGACGCGACGGTGCACCTCGACCCGAAGCCCGAGGGCGGCAATGCGGTGCGGAGCGGCCGGGCCGATTTCGAGGCGGGCCACATCCCCGGCGCCGGGTTCATCGACCTCGCGACCGAGGTCTCGGACACCTCCCAGCCCTACTACTTCATGGTGCCTTCGCCGGGGCAGTTCGCGGAAGCCATGCGGGCGCACGGGATCAGCGACGACACCAGGGTCGTCGTCTATTCGACCGCCAACCACTGGTGGGCCACACGGATGTGGTGGCTGCTGCGCCTGTTCGGGCACGACAACGCCGCACTCCTGGATGGCGGCTTCCAGCGCTGGAAGGCGGAAGGGCGCCTGGTGCAGACCGGCGCGGCGCGCCCCGTAACCGCCGGTACTTTCAGCGAAAAGCCGGCGAAGGCCGGGATGGTGGCGAAGAAGGAGGACGTGCTGGCGGCGATCGGCGACGGTGCCGTCTGCACGATCAACGCGCTCCGCCCCGAGCAGCATGCCGGCACCGGCGGCGCGCATTACGGCCGCCCCGGAAGGATCAAGGGCAGCGTCAGCGTCCCGGCGCTCAGCATGGCCGATCCGAAGACCAACCTCTTGAAATCGCCCGATGAACTGCGCGGCCTGCTGGCCGATGCGCTGGCGAGGCCGAAGGCCATCACCTATTGCGGCGGCGGCATCGCCGCCTCCAGCGTGGCGCTGGTGCTGACCATGCTGGGACACCCGAACGTGCAGCTCTACGACGCCTCGCTGTCGGAATGGGCGCGCGACAAGAGCCTGCCGATGGAAGTGGGCTAAAGCGCTGGCCGGCTGAGGAAATCAAGCGCGCCCTGGAGGATCCAGGCGGCGGCGAGCTTGTCGATCACCTCGCCCCGGCGCTTGCGGGTCGCATCCGCGTCGATCAGCATGCGCTCGACCCCCGCCGTCGACAGCCGCTCGTCCCAGAAAGTAATGGGAAACAAGGGGATGAGCGGTTCGAGGTTGCGCGCGAACTGGCGCGTCGACTGGCAGCGCGGGCCTTCGGAACCGTCCATGTTGACCGGAAGACCCAGGATGATCGCCGCCGTCCGGTCCGCCGCCACGACCTTCTGGAGCGCCGCGGCATCGGCGGAAAACTTCTTTCTTTCAATGGTTTCGCGGGGGGTGGCGACGCGGCGGAGCGGATCTGAGACGGCCATGCCGATGGTCTTGCTGCCGACGTCGAGGCCGAGCAGGCGCCCCGTGGGCGGGAGCAGCGGTTTCAGGTCCGCGATGTTGCTGATGATCATGCCGGGTGCTAGTAGCCCCTCGATCACGGAATTTGAAGGTGGCACATGGCGTTCGACAAGGCCACGGTGGCGCGCGTGGCGCGGCTCGCCCGGCTCGAGGTCCCCGACGACCAGCTGCAGGCGGTGGCCGGCCAGCTCGACGGGATTCTTGCGTTCGTTGAACAACTTAAGGCCATCGACACCACCGGCGTCGAGCCCATGACCTCGGTCGTCGAGGCGACCCAGCGGATGCGGCCCGACGCCGTCACCGACGGCGGCATCCAGGACAAGGTGCTGGCCAACGCGCCCGAGCGTTTCGAGGGCTATTTCGTCGTCCCCAAGGTGGTCGAGTGACCATGTCCTTATCCAGCACTTATCCAGCACTCACCTTGACCACGGCCCGCGAGGGCCTCGCCAAGAAGGAGTTCTCCGCCACCGAGCTCGCGAAGGCCGCCATCGCCGAGATGGAGGCCGCCCGGTCCCTCGGCGCCATGATCGTCGAGACGCCCGAGCGCGCGCTGAAGGACGCCGCCCGCGCCGACGAACGGATCGCGAAAGGCGAGGCCGGCGCGCTCGAGGGCCTGCCGCTCGCCATCAAGGACCTGTTCTGCACCGAGGGCGTGCAGACCACGGCCGGCAGCAAGATCCTGAAGGGCTTCGTGCCGCAGTATGAGTCGACCGTCACCGCCAACCTGTGGAAGGCGGGCGGCGTGATGCTGGGCAAGGCCAACATGGACGAGTTCGCCATGGGCTCCAGCAACGAGACCTCGCATTTCGGCGGGGTGGAGAACCCCTGGCGGCGGCCCGGCGACAACCGGGCGCTGGTCCCCGGCGGCTCCTCCGGCGGCTCGGCGGCGTCGGTCGCCGCCGGCTTCGCGCTCGCCGCCACCGGCACCGACACGGGTGGCTCCATCAGGCAGCCGGCGGCCTTCACCGGCACCGTCGGCATCAAGCCGACCTATGGCCGCTGCTCGCGCTTCGGCATCGTCGCCTTCGCCTCCTCGCTCGACCAGGCTGGGCCGATGACGAAGACGGTGCGCGACGCCGCCATCATGCTGGGCGCCATGGCGGGGTTCGATCCGAAGGACTCGACCTCCATCGACTTAGCCGTCCCCGACTACGAGGCCGCCATCGGCGCCTCGGTGAAGGGCCTCAGGATCGGCGTGCCGAAGGAGTACCGGGTCGACGGCATGCCGGCCGAGATCGAGGCCTTGTGGAGCCAAGGCGTGGCCTGGCTGAAGGATGCCGGCTGCGAGATCAAGGAAGTGAGCCTGCCGCATACCAAGGCCGCACTGCCCACCTACTACATCGTGGCCCCGGCCGAGGCGTCTTCGAATCTCGCGCGCTATGACGGCGTGCGCTATGGCCTCCGCGTGCCGGGGAAGAGCATCGACGACCTCTACATGAAGACCCGAGGGCAGGGCTTCGGCGAGGAGGTGCGCCGGCGCATCCTGATCGGCACCTATGTGCTGTCGGCCGGCTATTACGACGCCTACTACCTGAAGGCGCAGCAGGTGCGCACCCTGATCGGCAACGACTTCAAGTCGGCCTTCAAGGACGTGGATGCGATCCTCACCCCCACCGCGCCTTCGGCCGCCTTCGGCAAGGGCGAGAAGAGCGATGATCCCATCGCCATGTACCTGAACGACGTGTTCACGGTGCCGGTGAACCTCGCGGGCCTCCCCGGCATCTCGGTGCCCGCCGGCCTCTCGGGTGACGGGCTGCCGCTCGGCCTGCAGCTGATCGGCCGGGCCTTCGACGAGAGCACGCTGTTCAAGCTCGGCTCCGCGATCGAGCGGGCGGCGAACTTCACGGCGCGGCCGAAACAGTGGTGGAAGGTTTGAGTTTCTAGCCCTCCCCCGCCGAAAGGTGGGGGAGGGTTGGGAGGGGGTTTGACGCCACACCGAGACTTCGAATTTTGTGCTCAAGCCCCCTCCCTGCCCTCCCCCACGCTCCCGCGCGGGGGAGGATATAAAAGGGAATAATCGACCTATTATTCTTCTATTGCGTGCGAGAACAAAGCAAGATTGAATACCTCCCGCCAAACACACGCGGGAGGCAGGACCATGGCAGTCAGGGGAGTGCTGTTTGCGATCACCCCGGAGGAGCGGGCGGCGCTGCTGTCCGCAACCGGCGATGACGCGAAGATCGAGTATCTGCAGGAGGAGATCGAGGAGGCTTGGGACGAGGCGCATCTGTGCGAGCTCGACAAGGCCTGGCACTGCGTCCACCTGATCGTCCGCCAGCAGGACCGGAGCGAGGAAGGCACGCAGCTGCCCGACCCGAAGGGCGACCCGGCGGCGTTCGCCATCTGCGGCAGCCGGATGGTGCTGGACAATTCGGAGAACTACATGATCGGGCTGGTCGAGCCGGAGGATGTGGTGCGCGTCTCCGACGGACTGGCGGCGATCGACGAGGCGATATTCAAGGCGCGCTACGAGGCGCATTGCCGCGATGTCGAACCGGAATACGACGACGACGGGCTGGAAGACGCCTGGCACTGTTTCCGCTCGGTGCGCCAGTTCTACAAGGACCATGTGGGCAGCGGACGGACAGTGATCTTCAGCGTCGATTTCTGATATCAAGCGAACGATATCCAGCCCTCCCCCGCGCGTGAGCGTGGGGGAGGCAGTATCCAGCCCTCCCTCGCCGACAGGTGGGGGAGGCAACTATCTAGCCCTCCCCCGTCGCCAGATGGGGGAGCCAGGAAGGATTGGTACTGGGGTGGGGGCGGTTGCCGCAGGCGTCAGCGCCGCGAAACACCGTCACCACCCCCACCCCGGCCCTCCCCCGGCTTGCGCCGAGGGAGGGAGTTGACGTTCGAGGAGCTGAGTGATGAGCAACCTGATCAAGGGCGAGACGGGCGAGTGGGAAGTGGTCATCGGGCTGGAGGTGCATGCCCAGGTGATCTCCGACTCCAAGCTTTTCTCGGGTGCGGCCACCGCCTTCGGGGCGGAGCCGAACGCCCAGGTCAGCCTGATCGACGCGGCGATGCCGGGCATGCTCCCCGTGATCAACGAGACCTGCGTGCGCCAGGCGGTGAAGACCGGCCTCGGCCTCGCCGCGCAGATCAACCTGCGCTCGGTCTTCGACCGCAAGAACTACTTCTATCCCGACCTTCCCCAGGGCTATCAGATCAGCCAGTACAAGCACCCGATCGTGGGCGAGGGCCGGATCAGCATCGACCTGCCCGACGGCAGCGTGCGCGAGGTGGGGATCACCCGCCTGCACCTGGAGCAGGATGCGGGCAAGAGCCTGCACGACCAGTCCCCCACCTCCACCTATGTCGACCTGAACCGCTCGGGCGTGGCGCTGATGGAGATCGTGTCCGAGCCCGACATGCGCTCGGCCGAGGAGGCGGGTGCCTATCTCGCCAAGCTCCGCTCCATCCTGCGCTATCTCGGCACCTGCGACGGCAACATGGACGAAGGCTCGATGCGGGCCGACGTGAACGTGTCCGTGCGCAAGCCGGGCGCCCCCTACGGCACCCGCTGCGAGATCAAGAACGTGAACTCGGTCCGCTTCGTGAAGCAGGCGGTGGAGTACGAGGCGCGCCGGCAGATCGAGGTGATCGAGGGCGGGGGGGTGATCAAGCAGGAGACGCGGCTCTTCGACACCTCGAAGGGCACCACGCGGTCCATGCGCTCGAAGGAAGAGGCGCATGACTATCGCTACTTCCCCGATCCCGACCTCCTGCCGCTCGTCCTGAAGCAGGAATGGGTCGACGAGATCAGGAAGACGCTGCCCGAACTGCCCGATGCGAAGAAGGCGCGGCTGATCAACGAGCTCGGCCTCACGCCCTATGACGCCGGCGTGCTGGTGGCGGAGAAGGAGACGGCGGATTTCTTCGAGACCGTGGTGCGGGGGCGCGAGACCCGCATCGTCACCAGTTGGGTCACCGGCGACTATTTCGGCGCGCTGAACCGCTCCGGCAAGTCGATCGCCGACTTCGTCATCACGGCGCAGAAGCTGGGCCAGCTCATCGACCTCGTGGTCGACGGCACGCTCTCCACCCGCCTCGCCAAGGACGTGTTCGAGGCGATGGTGGAAACCGGCAAGACCGCGCCCGAGCTGGTGGAAGAGCGCGGCCTGAAGCAGGTGACCGACGAGGGCCCGATCCTCGCCGCCATCGACCAGATCATGGCCGCCAATGCCGACAAGGTGGCGGAGTACCGGAGCGGCAAGGAGAAGCTGTTCGGCTTCTTCGTCGGCCAGGTGATGCGCAGCATGGGCGGCAAGGCCAACCCGGCGGCGCTGAACGACCTGCTGAAGAAGAAGCTGGCGGGGTAGCCCCCTAAATCCGTTAGCAATTAACAAGCGGGCGCTGCGCCAAAAGGATTTTACAACCAGGAGAAATAATGTAAAACTCAGCCCTGGGGGTGGAGAAAGTGCCGGAAAAAAACGGGCGCCGAACTGTAACGGCATTGCGTGTACATCAATGGCTTAATAGTTGGGAAACTGTTCGGTTTTCCGACGAAACTCATCGCGCACGCCCAAAACCTTACTTTTATATATTTGCGCTTCCTGCTCCAGAGTTGAGATCTCTGTGTGGTATTGCTCGCAGAGATGCAAACAACATTAGGCCGCGAACAGCGGACCTTGGGATTCAAAGACAGCATGAGCCTGAGCGCTCCGAAGAGATCTCTAGGTTTGTCGAATATGGATTTCCTTGGTCGACACTCAGCGTACCTCAGCGAAAGAGTGGTGAATATTCCGCATTTCAAAAGCCCGGCTGGCTACCAACTGCAATAGTGATAAATATTCTCGAAAAATCAGACGTTCGAGATGGGAAAACCGTCTCGCCGCAAGACTTGGTCAAGCTGGAGGACAAAGAAGGACAGCACTCCCTTTCACTTCCTTATTCAAAGTGGACAAAAAAGTGGAATCCTGCTGCAGCAGCCCCCTTTGAGGTAATAGATGGCCAACATCGACTGTGGGCCTTTGAAAATAGAGAAGACTATAGTGCATTTGAGGTCCCAGTAGTCGCATTTCACGGTTTAGACATAAGTTGGCAAGCTTATCTGTTTTGGACGATAAATATAAAGCCCAAAAGAATAAATCCAAGCCTTGCTTTTGATTTATATCCATTACTACGCGAAGAAGATTGGCTTGATAGTACTGAACATCATCCAATTTATAGAGACACTCGATCTCAGGAGTTAGTGGAGGCCATTTGGGCGTTCCCTGAAAGCCCGTGGTATGACAAGATCAACATGTTAGGGGAAAAGAAGATTCAATGGGTATCCCAGTCAGCGTGGATTCGGTCATTGTCGGCGACTTTGGTTCGCCCATGGGATCGGAAGAGGTCTAAGGCCGGAGGCCTGTTCGGTTCACGTCTAGGGCAAGATGGAGAAGTGCTTGGTTGGTCACGAGCCCAACAAGCCGCGTTTCTAATATATATTTGGGTGGCGTTACGCGACGCCATCGAGAAGCAAGGCTCCTCATGGGCTCACGAACTAAGACATCAAATAGCGCAACAAAAGGATATTTTCGCTAATCCAGACCCTGCATTTTACAGTCAATTCTCTCTAATATCCACAGATCAAGGCGTTAGGGGTTATCTACATGTTGTAAATGATGTGTTGTTTTCCTTGGCTGCGAGTTTAAAGCTGAATATTTGGCCTGCACAGAATTCAGCGACGGCAGCCTCCCGCCCGTCTGAGCTTGCCACTGTTGATGAATATCTGGCTTCCATAAAGCATCAAAAATTTTGCTTGGTCGTCGACAAAATCGCTACTCGATTAGCCCACTTTGATTGGCGGACAAGCTCATGCCCTGGCCTAACCGAAGCGCAAAGAAGAGCAAAGCTGGTTTTCCGTGGCAGTAGCGGATACAAGGAAATACGAACACAGTTATTTGAACATTTAGCAACTGAAAAAGATGAAATTGGGAAAGTAGCAGAGAAGTTAAAAGGCAATTCTTAACATGCCTCTCAATAGGGCCGATCGGTCGGCAATTCAACGCCTCGACAGGAAGTACGTAGAGACAACCCTACGAGGCATGAGCGGCTTTCTAAAAAACAAAAAATTCCTTCATAAGGCAAACTCCTACGCGGGAAATGCTGTCGGTCAAATTAATGCCGACATGACGACAGGAGGCATTCGTCACCCAAAGGATTTGGCCCAATATATTTCGATAAGCTCCCTACTTCACTGCGCTGATGGCTGGAGTTATCTTGGCAAATCCGTTTACTCATTGCTACTCGGTGACCCCCATAGGGCCAGACATCTCGCGTACTATGCCGAGTTGCGCGCAGCGACGTCTATATTGGCCGCGCAAGGGGTTGGCATTTTCAACAATCGACACTTCATTGTCGATGCCGCGAACAGCGTCAAGGCCTTGGAACGCGACCGAGGCACGCATCAGGTTGTATGGGAATGCCTGGACTATTGGGTACAGCAGCGTAGATCTGGAGGGCTGTTGACGGATGTCATCCGCCCCTATGGCCGCTCTCTTGAAGAATGGCTTACGCCGCTCGGAGGTACGAGCGCTCTTGGTCCGCAAGCACAAAGATGGTTCCAGTGCTGGGGAATGGATGTCGCGCTTGGAGCTAAAGACCGCGACGCGCGAAACGAGTCCAGTTACCGACCTGACGGCCTCCCCAACTCGTGGAGCATTCCTCACTCGGAGGTATTAAATTTCACGACAGAGCTGTGGCAGAGTCTACAACCCACTACAAATTCTGTCTTTGAAGAGATTGATAGACATCTGCTACGATTGTCTATCGAGAATATATTTACAGGTAGATACAATACTCTTCCAGCAAAAAACCACACAGCATTTTACTCTCTGGTTGATAAAATACTTGATCATCAATCAATATACGGCCCGGTAAGGGAAGGGTGGAAGAATTTTTTGATTCGAAAAACTGAAAAAGATGACCTTTCAATAATTAGATACTCGATCAAGGATCCGCTTACGACCAGCAGCGGGTGCTTCTCTGTACTATCAAGAGCATGCTTGCTACTCAGAATCTCATCCGGAAGCTGGACTTCACTTTCAGCAACATCAGGTTTAACAACTGACCTTCTATCCTTTTGGGGGCTCGCTTTTGGGGAAACGAGGGGCCTGTGGTCGGGGGCGACAGGATTAGATGAATTGTTCGATCTTTGGGCTGATGTCGAACCTGCCCTCGAAGAACTACAGGCATTTCAACAAAGCCGCCTCCCTATCGAACAAAACTGTTTTAGCACTGGCAACGTGTTAGGCAGGAGATTACTCACTCTTGCCAACTTTGAGCGAGTGGCGGTTTGGAGTCTTCTGCCAGCATGAATTCATAGCACTCTCATATGAAGTATATGGGTTCAAAAAAAGCGGCCCTTCAGAACGGTCTGGGGACGCTAATTGAAAGCGAGGTGGTTGGAAAATCTCGCTTTATTGACTTGTTCGCCGGGTCAGGCGCCGTATCGGAATACGTAGCATCCAGACACAGAGTTGAGGTACTGGCGACAGATTTGCAATCCTATAGTGTCGCGCTAGCAAGCGGAATTTTGCTTAGAGATAGAGTGTTGAAATGGGAAAGCATTTGGGAAACATGGAGTAGTCGAGCACTCGATATAGTAAAAACTAAGAACGTTCCCGTTTTGGAGGCCCTTACCTGGGCGCGAGTTCGCAACTATAGAAAATGGTGCCACGATCAACAAAATCTTACAGTTGTTTCCGCCTATGGCGGGCACTATTTTTCGCCGCTACAGGCACTTTGGATTGACGCTCTCCGCAGCACTCTTCCGTCGGACAAGTTGGAGAGAGCGGCATCACTGTCAGCTTTAATCCGCGCTGCTAGCCAATGCGCGGCAGCTCCTGGACACACTGCACAGCCATTTCAGCCGACCCGCTCAGCAAAGCCTTTTCTCCTAGAAGCTTGGCAAAAGGACATCCCTATCCGAACCAAAAAACTTCTATCAGAAGTCGCATCGAGATTTTCGTTAGTAAAAGGTAAAGCCCTTGTCGCTGACGCGATAGACGTCGCCCAATCCACTAGTAATTGTGATTTAGTATTTGTAGACCCCCCCTATTCAGGAGTACACTATAGTAGATTTTATCATGTTTTAGAGACAATTGCGACAAATTATGCAGGTCAAGTCAGTGGGTCCGGCCGATATCCCAACAAAACACTGCGCCCGACTTCTGAGTTCAGTCTTAAATCTAAATCAAAAATCGCCCTCTCAACGATACTGGAAACTCTAGCTGGAAATAAATCGACAGTTATATTGACATTTCCAAATCATGAGTGCTCAAATGGCTTGTCCGGGAAAATCGTGCGAGAAGTTTGTAGCAAAAATTTTTCTGTAACAGAGAATAGTATATCTTCTAATTTTAGCACCCTCGGGGGAAGCAAAGGAGAAAATAAAGATGACCCCGGAAGAAGGGCTCGCCATAAGACCGAAGAGTTGATCCTCTTATTGCGTCCGAAGTAATTATGGAGGAACGAAGATGCTTACGATGCGAGCCGTTGCGCGGCGCCCTCACCCTACCCTCTCCCATGCTCCGCACGGGAGAGGGGGTTATGGGGCTGCCGCCGCGCTTTGCCCCCTACCCCCGCGACGCATTCTGCCGCCAGGCGGCCCGCGGCACCCCATAGGTCCGTGAGAAGGCCCGGCTGAAGGCGGCTTCCGAGCCGTAGCCGATCTCATAGGCGATGGTCGCGATGCTCTTGTGGGTGCCGGTCAGCGCGACGCTGGCGAGGTTGAGGCGCCAGTCGCGGATGTAGCGGATCGGCGAGGTGCCGAGCACGGCTTCGAAGCGTTCGGCGAGCACGCTCGGCGACAGCCCGGCGCCCGCGGCCCAGCAACTCCACCGACCAGTCTCCCGCCGGATCGGTATGGACTATCGTTCTCTCCGAGATGGCACGCCGCACGACATCGGCCAACAAGTCCCAACGGATTTTCCACCAGCGGGCTGGCACGCTATATCTCACGTGAACAGACTGCAGGAATGCATCTGATGCGCACCCTGACGACAGTCGAGCTTCAGCGCGAATTGGCCAAAGGCGAGATTCTGGTGACCGACGAGCCGGTTGCCATTACCCGGCAAGGCCGTGAAGAACTCGTCCTGTTGTCAATAGAGGAATACCGGCGTCTCAAGCGCCGGGACCAGGAAGCGCTGTTGGTCGAGGAACTATCAGACGAAGACCTCGACGCCATCGGCAAGGCGAAAGTGCCCTCCGAATACGCCTATCTGAACGCCGAACTCTCCAAGCCCTAACCGGCCGTGGCCCTGCCCGATCCGTACCCGGGCCTGGTCGTCACCTACCGCTATCTATGGCGCCGTGAGTATAAGACCGGCTGGGAGGAAGGCTCGAAGGATCGCCCCTGTGCCATCGTTCTCAGTGTGAGGACTCGCGCGGGTGAGACGCTTGTTACTGTCGCTCCCATCACCCACTCAGCGCCAGACAATCCGGATGACGCGATCGAACTCCCGTCCGCGACCAAGGCCCGCTTGGGGCTCGATGCCGAGCGATCCTGGATCGTCCTTACGGAAGTGAACCGCTTCATCTGGCCGGGTCCTGACTTGCGGCCGATTTCGCGGGAGGCGGCTGCGCGACTTGGCCAAACGACGACGCGTGTTCCTCGTATCGCGGAGCGATTGAGTGTCCTCTCGCTCAGGATTGCCGGAATTGGTGTGGATGCGAAAGAGGCTCTTGTCCGCCTCGCCCGTCGCGTAGGCCACCGCCTCCTCAAGCCCGCGTTGGATGCTGTCCGATACCTTGCTCATGATCGTCGATCTCGCTTGTCGCTTACGCGAGCCGCTTTCGCGGCGCCCTCACCCTACCCTCTCCTATGCTCCGCACGGGAGAGGGAATACGGGGCTGCGGCCCGCGAGAGAGGCCGGTGGCCCGCCGCCCCGCGATCAGCCCAAGAGCCGCGCCTGCAGCCAGAGGAGCGCCGGATAGACCGCGATCCAGGTCCAGAAGAAGCGGTTGAGGCCGAAGAGGCAGGCATTGGCGAGGTGGAAGCCGCCGGCGAGCGCGAGTGCCGCCAGCAGCGCCTCGCGCTGCAGCAGCGCGAAGGGGAAGGCGAGTTCGAAGCCCATCACCGCCCAGGACAGGGCGAGCATCAGCCGCGGCCGGCCGGCGAAGCGGCGCAGCCGCTCCGATACCGGATAGGCCGAGAAGGCGAAGACGTCGGCGAGCGCCCGGCCCGAGCGCCAGTCGGGGTTCACCACCTTCACCCAGCCGGAGATGAAATAGGACAGCACGAGTTGGGCGCCGAGATAGCCGAAGAAGAGCTCGCGCGCCGCCGGCGAGGGCAGCGCCTGCGCCGCCGCGAGGCACCAGAGCGCGAGCAGGCCCATGCGGTCGCTGCCGCCGTTATAGGGCCCCCCGAAATGCCGGAGGATGACGAGCGAGAGGAGGCAGAGGGCGGCGAGCGGCCAGGGCGGCGCGAGGCCGGCGAGGAGGAGCGAGCAGAGCGCGAGGCGCAGCCCGAAGAGGATGCGCTCGGCCCTCGGTCCGGCGAGATGCTCCGCCCCCTGCTGGATCAGCGCGAGCGCGAGCAGGATCTCGCAGAGGCGGGTGGCGGCATCCAGGGTCATCGCGGCTCTCTCAGGGCGGGGCGATGTCGCTCCGCCGGCGCGGTTCGGCGGTGAACAGCACCTCGGCGAAGGCCCCCTCCCCCTCGCGCCCGAGGAAGAGGAGGCGGAAGCGGAGCCAGGGCGGCAGCGGCTTTCCGCCCGCCTCGCGGGCGAGGCCGGCGGCGATGCGGGCGAGGATGCGCTCCTCGTCGCGCGCGGAGGGTTCGCGGATCAGCCGCTCGGCCAGGGCGACCAGGAAGAGCGTCTCGTTCCAGGCCGGATTCCAGAACAGGCGCCGCGCCGTGTCGGCGGGCGAGAGGCGGGCCGGGCGCGGGCGGAACTCGCGCCAGTCCGCCGGCTCGTCCTCGGGGCGTTCGGTCAGCGCATATTCGATCCGCGGCGAAGGGCCGATCGTGTCGAAGAAGTTCCAGGAGGGGACGAGCGCGGGCAGGAGAAGGGTCAGCGGGTTCAGGGCGTCGCCTCCTCCGGCGGCCGGGTGCACCGGGCCGCGACGCGGCCCGGCGCCCAGCCTATCCGGCCCGCCGCGCGGAAGCGATTCGCCGCGCCCGCCGCCGGGGGCTCGTCCTCCGCGTCAGCGCCGGCGGCGGCGCAGCAGGCCGAGTCCGGCGAGGCCGGCGCCCAGCAGCGCCAGCGCCGCCGGTTCGGGCACGGCCACGTCATTGAAGCCGATGATGTCCTCCGCGGTGAGGACGAGGTTGTCGAAGGTGACGTCGAGGGCGGTGCTGGAACGCGGGGCGGCCAGATTGTTGCCCTGCGCGGCGTAGAGCGTAACCAGAAAGGGGTCGGTGCCGATCTCGGCGGTGCCGACCAGATTGAACGAGCCGCCGATGCTGTTGGCGATATAGCCGAAGAGATCATCGCCGATCCGCTGCAGACGGAGCTGGCCCGAGGTGGAGCCGTTCCCGGTGGCGCCGGGGTAGGTGTTGTCCGCGAAGAAACTGACGAATTGCACGTTGTTGTTGTTCAGTCGGTACACCGCGCCGCCCTGGCTTCCCTCGCCGGCGAAGAGCAAGATCTCGTTCAGCTTCGAACCGGGAGCGTTCGGGAGATTGAGGCCGGAGAAGTCCACCGTCACGGTGAAGTCACCGGCGAGCGAGACCGGCGCCGTGACACCCGCGGAGATGAAGCCGTTGGGATTGACGGTGCCGGTATCGGCCGCCTTGGAGATGCGTACGGCATCGGTCGTCACGATGCTGAAGAGGTTGCCGGTGTTGAACTGCGTGAATCCCGCCGGCAGGCCGGTGTTGAAGTCATAGGTGATCGTTTCCGCCGCCGCGTAACTGCCGCCGAAAAGCCCGGCGGCCAGCGCCGCCATCGCCAGCGTGGATCGCATCGTCATCAGCTTGCCCCCCGTTCAGGACTTCGTCCGCGCGACCGCATTGCGAGCCCTGTGCCATCGCATAGGCCCTTGATTCGTTTGACCCTTCGGGCGGGCCGCAGAGAGGGGCGGAAAGCGCCTTGACTACCGGGATCGCGGTAGGCGGGAGCGGCTTTCGAGCGATTTCAAGGGGTTGGCGGGGTCGTCCCGGCCGAGCGGGCCGCGGTGGGTGTCAGTCGGGGGTGAAGAGCGTTCCGCCGCTCCTGACCAGAAGCGCCACCAGGGCGCCACGGCTCCTCACCCCCATCTTGCGCATCAGCCGCTTGAGATGCGTCTCGGCCGTGGCCTGAGCCAGGCCCAGGGCGGTCGCCGTTTCCGCCGCCGAGCGGCCCTCGGCAATCAGGACCGCGACACGCGCCTCCTGCGGGGTGAGGCCGTATTGCTGCACCATGGCCTCTACGGTCAAGCCGACGCGGCGTTCCGGGTCGCTCACGAAGAGGACCACCGCCGGCGCCTCTCCGGCCCAGAGGTCGCGCCCCGCATGGCCGCCGGCGGGCGCGGCCTGCAGCCAGTAGGGCCGGCGGCCCGAAGGCCGATCGAGCGCCATCGCGCCGGCCGCGCCGGCCTGCGCGGCGCGGATCAGGGCCTGCAGGCGCCGGTCGTCACTTCCCCGCCGCGCGGCCAGGCCGCCGGAGGAGAGCAGCAGCCCGTCGGCATCCGCGATCAGTGCCTCGGCAGCGGGGTTCATGGCGATGAGGCGGGCCCTCGCATCGAGCATGAAAACGGCGGCGGCAAGCCGGCCGGACAGCGCCCCGGCGGCATCGCGGGCGGCGCGCAGGCGCCGGAAGCGGCGGTCGAGACGCACCGCCTGGGACAGATGCGGCTTCAGCGCCTGCATCAGCCGCAGCTCGGCATCGCCGAAGGGGCCGCGCTCGCGGGTCCTGAGGATGCCGGAGATGATCATTTCCTCCGCCCCTCCGTCGATCGCGCCGCCGGCGAAATAGAACAGGTTGCCATCCGAGTGGCGGAGGAAGTCGCGGTAGAACTCGCTCTCCGCGAAGTCGCTGTCGGCGATTTCCCGGTCGCTGGCCCAGGTGGCGAAGGGGGCGACGCGCGCTCCTGCCGCCCGCCACCTGTCGACGCGGCAGAAATGTGCCTCGTAGGCCCGGTGCTCGGCGGCCGTGCCGGTCAGTTCTGTCCGGATGCTGGCGACCGCGTTGTCCGGCGCGTGCGCGATGAAGGAGACGCTGGTAGCCCCGGCCGCCTCGCGCAGCGCCAGCGCGTAGTCCAGCCAGCGCTCCGGCTCATAGGCCGCCGCGTAGATGCGCTCCACCAGGCTCAGCACCGTGCTCTCGGATGCCATGCCTTCCCCCGCCGCCGATGCGACCGCCCGACGCTAGCCGATCGGGACGCCTTGCGCATGCCGGAATGTCGAAAGACACAGCCGGGCGCGGCGGGACAGGGCAGAACAGGGATGCGGCCGGAGCCCTTCACCCATGCGCGGGCCGCGTGAGGCTTGCGCCGCAACCCCGATTGGGCGATGTAGCGTCCGGGATATATGCCAAAAGAACTAAATGCCGATCGCCCGCGCCGACTTCATCCGCAACACCCTGCTGTTCCTCGCCATCGGCACGCTGACGCTGTTCCTGATCGTCGGGGTGTCCTTGTGGCTGAGCGCGCGCAGCCAGGAGTATTTCGAGGAGGTGGTGGCGGCCCGGTCGATCCGCAGCGCGTCGGCCGACCTGATGGCCGTGATGCAGGACGCGGAGACGGGCCAGCGCGGCTACCTCCTGACCGGAGCGGAGGAATACCTCGCCCCCTATCGCGAGGCGATGGCGGAGTTCGAGCCGCGCCTGGCCGACCTGGCGGCGGCCTCGGCCTTCGACCCGGAATTCGCCCCCCTGCGGGCGGCGCTGGAAGGGCCTCTCAGGGCCAAGGTCGAGGAGATGGCCCGCGCCGTGGACCTGATGCGAGGCGGCCGGCCCCAGGACGCGCTGGCGCTCGTGCGGCAGGGCGAGGGCAAGCGGCTGATGGACGAGATCCGCACCCTGATGGACCAGATGCTGGGCCGGTCGGAGGCGCAGCTTCGCGGCGCGATGCAGGCGCAGTCGAGCACGGCCGCGCTCCTCTTCTGGGTCACGCTCGGCGGTGCCGCGGTGATCGTGCTGGTGGCGGGCGGCGCGGCCTGGACCATCGCGCAGTACACCCGGGAACTGATCGCCGCCCAGGCGGAGGTGCAGGCGGCGAATGCCGGATTGGAGGAGCGCGTGGCCGAACGCACGACCGACCTGATGCGCGCCAACGAGGAAATCCAGCGCTTCGCCTATATCGTCACCCACGACCTGCGCGCGCCGCTGGTCAACATCATGGGCTTCACCGCGGAACTCGAGGCGACGGTGAAGCCGATCACCGCCTTCGTGGAGGCGGAGGGCGAGGCGGCCGAGAGCCTGCGCGCGGAGGCGCGGACGGCAGCGGCCGAGGACCTGCCCGAGGCCCTGTCCTTCATCCGCTCCTCCACCCGCAAGATGGACGGGCTGATCAACGCCATCCTGAAGATCTCCCGCGAGGGGCGGCGCGTGCCGCAGCCCGAGCGCATCGAACTGAAGGCGCTGCTGGAGGCGACGGCGGCCAGCGTGCACCACCAGGCGGCGGCGGAAGGCGGGTCGATCGACGTGGCGGCGGAAGGCCTTCCCCCGATCGTCAGCGACCGGCTGTCGCTGGAGCAGATCCTGGGCAACCTGTTCGACAACGCGATCAAGTACCGCAGCCCGGACCGGCCGGTCAGGATCACCGCCACGGCGCGGCGCGCGGCGGCCGGGCGCTTTCGCATCGAGATCGCCGACAACGGCCGGGGCATCGCGCCGCAGGACCACGAACGCGTGTTCGAACTGTTCCGCCGCTCCGGCACCCAGGACCAGCCGGGCGAAGGCATCGGCCTCGCCCATGTGCGCACGCTCGCCCGTGCCCTGGGCGGCGACATCACGCTCGCCTCCGTCCTCGGAGAGGGCAGCACGTTCACGATAATCCTGCCCGCGGACATCCGGGCCCTGAGAAGGAGCATGCCGACATGAGCGCGAAGAACGGCACCCCCGTGACGATCGTCATGATCGAGGATGACGAGGGACATGCGCGGCTGATCGAGAAGAACATCCGCCGCGCCGGGGTGAACAACCCGGTCGTGCCGTTCAAGAACGGCACCGACGCGCTCGCCTTCCTGTTCGGGCCGGACGGGTCGGGCAAGGCGAGCGCGGGCAAGCACCTCCTGATCCTGCTCGACCTCAACCTCCCGGACATGGGCGGTGTCGGCATCCTGGAGAAAGTGAAGGGCAACGAGCACACGCGCCGCTCGCCCGTCATCGTGCTGACCACCACCGACGACAGCCGCGAGATCCAGCGCTGCTACGACCTCGGCGCCAATGTCTACATCACCAAGCCGGTGGACTACGACGGTTTCGCCAACGCGATCCGCCAGCTCGGCCTGTTCTTCTCGGTGATGCAGGTGCCGGAGACCGCCTGAGCATCATGCCGAACCGGCCGATCCGCATCCTCTATATCGACGACGACCCCGCGCTCGGGCGGCTGGTCCAGCGCAGCCTCGCCCGCCGCGGGCACGAGGTCGAGCATGCCGCGGATGCGCAGACCGGCCTCGCCCGGCTCGGCCACGGCGATATCGACGTGCTGATCCTCGACCACGACCTCGGCACGACCCAGGGGCTCGACCTGCTCGGCACGCTGCAGGGCCAGGCGCGGGCGCCCTCGGTCGTCTACGTGACGGCCTTTTCAGACATCGGCCTGGCGGTCGCCGCGCTCAAGGCCGGCGCGGCCGACTACGTGCCGAAGACGGTGGGCGACGACTTCCTCGTCCTCCTCGGCGCGGCGGTGGAACAGGCGATCGAGAAGACCCGGCTCCGGCGCGAGAAGGAGCGCGCCGAGGAGGAGGTGCGCAAGGCGCGCGACCGCGCTGTGACCCTGCTCGCCGAGGTGAACCACCGCGTCGCCAATTCGCTGGCGCTGGCGAGTTCGCTGGTGCGCATGCAGATCGCGGCGGTGCAAGACCCCGCCGCCAAGGCGGCACTGGCCGAGACGCAGGGGCGCATCGGCGCCATCGCGGCGCTGCACCGGCGTCTTTACACGTCGGAGGACGTGCAGAACGTCGACCTCGCCGCCTATCTCGGCTCGCTGATGGGCGAATTGCGCGGACCGATGGCGGCGGTCGGGCACATGCCCGACATCCGCCTCGCCCTGGACGAGGCGGAGATGAAGACGGACCGTGCCGTCTGGGTCGGCATGATCACCGCGGAACTGGTCACCAACGCGCTGAAATACGCTTATGCCGACGGCCGCGGCGAGGTCCGCGTGATCCTGCGCCGGCGCGAGGACGGCGGCATCCTCCTCGCCGTCGAGGACGACGGCATCGGCTGGGACGGCACCGGCAAGCCCAAGGGCACCGGCCTCGGCAGCCGCATCATCAACGCGATGGCGAAGAGCCTCGGCAGCCGGATCGACTATGCCCGCGGCAATCCCGGCACCCGCGCCAGCCTGCTGATCCCGCCCTCGACGCCGGCCGCCGGCTGAGGTTTCAGAGCGGCAGGCGCACGATCACGGCGGCGGAGGCGATCACCGCGACGTCGCCGATCTCCTCGTCCGGCACGTCGAGCCCGCCCTTCACCACCCGGACGGCGACCTGGCCGTGCGGCAGGCTCGCCCGCACCCTCTCCGTATCGACCGCCTCGGGCTTCTGCACGCCGATGGTGACCTCGACCTGCATGCTCTTCAGATCGATCTTCAGCGTGCGCAGCAGGGTCAGCGAAGAATGGTGCAGCGCGTCCTGCACGGCGCGCAGCGCAGCCTTGGTGTAGTCGCCGCCGTGCAGGTCGTTGCCGGCGCCCATCTCCAGGATGACGCGCTTCAACCCGCTCATGCCCGCCCCTCCGGCAGGGGCAGGCGCACGACGGCGGCGGCATGGGCGAGCACGGTCGCGTCGGTCCCGGCCTCGTTCGGAATCTCGAGCCCGCCTTCCACGACGTTCACGCTGCCGCTGCCGTGCGGCAGGACGGCGAGTACGGCCGCCCTGTCGACCCGCTCCGGGTGGGGCACGCCGATGGTCACCTCGATCCGCATGGCATCGGCCGGATGGCCGAGCGCCTCGGCGAGGGTGAGCGAGTTGTGCCAGAGCGCATCCTTCAGCGCGCGGACTGCGGCCTTGGTGTAGTCGCGGCCACGGATATCGGTCCCCATCCCGATCTCAAGCACCATGCGGCGATAGGTCATGTCCTGCGCGCACTCCTTTTCATCGGCGCCCCCGGGGGGCCGGCAACCCTGGCCTTCGGACGGGACATGGCTGCCCGGCCCCCGGTTTCTTTTCGGGCCGCTATTATGGGACCGCCAGGGGCTGGGGAACAGCCGATGCGTGGGAGCGTTCTTCCGTCATGACCGATACCGTGACCGACAACCCGGCCCAGAGCCGCTACGAGATGGATGTCGACGGCATGACCGTCTTCGCCAACTACCGCCGGGACGGTGGGCGCCTGCTCGTCACCCATGTCGAGGCGCCTCCGGCCTTGCGAGGCACCGGCGCGGCGGGCCGCTTCATGACCGGCCTGATGAGCCGGGTCAGGGCGGAAGGGCTCAAGGTCGTCCCGCTCTGCGGCTATGCCGCATCCTGGATCCGCGCGCACCGCCAGCACCACGACCTCCTGGCCTGACCCGACGCTCGGCGGACCGGCCCGGGCGGAACGGCCTAAACGGATCGTTCATCTGCCCTTGGCATGATGCGGCGGACCTGCCGGCGGAAGGCCGGCCCAGTTTTGACGGAACGAGCAGTGCCATGACGCGCTATGAGATCGGCGTCTATAACAAGAAGGTCCGCGAACTTGTCCAGATGGGCGACAGCCACAAGAATCTGGACGACAGCTGGGCGGACATCCACTACGTGGACGTGACGGCCGATAGCGAGGCCGACGCGCGCCAGAAGGTCGCCCGCCGCTATCCGGAGCGGGACGGCTACGTCATCGAATCGGTCCTGGCCGACAAGTTTTCCTGAGGCCGATCCCGCCGGTCCGATTGCGCCGGACCCGCCGGCACCGCATGCTGTCTCCTCCGAGGCTTGGAGGGACGCCCGCCCATGAACGAAATGTCCAGTCGCGTGACGCCGGCGAGCGTGGGTCTCGACGGAGCCCGCCTCGCCCGCCTCGACCGGTCCATCGAGGCCGGAGTAGCCGCGGGTGAGATCCCGGGTGCCGTCGTGCTGGTGGCGCGCGACGGACGGGTTGCCCATCACCGCGCCTACGGTTATCGCGACCGCGAGGCGGGGGCGGCGATGGGCACGGATGCCATCTTCCGCATCGCTTCGATGACCAAGCCGATCACGTCCCTGGCGGTGATGATGCTGGTCGAGGAAGGGCTGATCCAGATCGGCTATCCGGTCTCGCGCTGGCTGCCCGAACTCGGCGGCCTCCGCGTCGCGCTGGAGGAAGGTTACAGCGGCGATCCGGCAAAGGTGCCTACAGTACCGGCGAAGAACGAGATCACCGTGCAGGACCTGCTGCGCCATACCTCGGGCCTGACCTACGGCTTCATGGGCACCGACCCGGTGCACAAGCTCTATGACGCCGTGAACCCGAACGATCCCGCCAACAGCAACGCCGAGATGGTGACGAAGCTCGCCACCCTTCCGTTGCGCTTCCACCCCGGCACCGCCTGGGAGTACTCGGTCGCGACCGATGTGCTCGGCCGCCTCGTCGAGGTGGTCTCGGGCCAGCCGCTCGACCAGTTCCTGTCCGAACGCATCCTGGGGCCACTCGGCATGGCCGATACCGGCTTCGTCGTCGAGCCGGCCAACCATGGGCGGATCGCCGAAGCGCAGATCGATCCCGCCACCGGCAAGCGCCCGCCCCAGTGGGACGTGCGAACCAAGCCGAATCGGCTGGGCGGCGGCGGCAGCCTCGTCTCGACCTCGTCCGACTACCTGCGCTTCTGCCGGATGATGCTGAACGGAGGCGAACTGGACGGCACCCGGTACGTCTCGCGCAAGACCGTCGAATGGATGACGGCCGACCATCTGCACCCCGGCATCCGGGCCACGCCGGCCGCGCGCGAGCGGATCAAGTCGATGTCGCCCGGACCCGAGACAGGCCAGGGCTTCGGGCTGGGCTTCGGGATGCGCCTCGTCCCTGGGATGAGCGTGCTGCCCGGATCGGTCGGGGATTTTTTCTGGGCCGGCTCGCAGGGTACCTGCTTCTGGATCGACCCCAAGGAGCGCCTGATCGCCATCTTCATGATGCAGGCACCCGAGCCGCGCGAACATTACCGCCATCTCATGCGGGAACTGGTCTATCAGTCGATCGTCGACTAGACAGCCGGGCATGACCACACCGCCCGGCAGCAAGCCCGCCACGATCCTCGCCCAGGCCCTCGGCACCATCGACCCCGTCTATGGAGCGGTGGTGCCGCCGATCCATCTCGCCACCACCTACGAGCGCGGCGCCGACGGCTCCTATCCGCTCGGCCGCGTCTATGCCCGCGACCAGAACCCGACCTTCGACCTCGCCGAGGACGTGTTGGCGAATGTGGAGAAGGGCGAGGCGGCGATGCTCTTCGCTTCCGGCATGGCGGCGGCGACGGCGGTGTTCCTCGCGCTGAAGCCCGGCGACCATGTGGTGGCGCCGAAGGTGATGTACTGGGCCTTGCGCAACTGGCTGATGAACACCGCCACCGCCTGGGGCCTGGAAATCGAGCTGGTCGATGCCGACGACGTCGATGCCATCGCGAGGGCCGTCCGCCCGGGCAGGACCAAGCTGGTCTGGTTGGAGACGCCGGCGAACCCGACCTGGGTGGTCACCGACATCGCCGCCGCGGCCGAGATCGCGCACGGGGCCGGCGCCAGGCTCGCGGTCGATTCGACCGTGGCGACACCGGTCTTCACCCGCCCCATCGAGCATGGCGCCGATATCGTCATGCATTCGGCGACCAAGTACCTGAACGGGCATTCGGACGTGATCGCAGGCGCACTGGTGACTGCGAGAAAGGACGATTTCTGGACCCGGATCCGCGCCAACCGTTCCGGCATCGGCGCCATCCTCGGACCGATGGAAGCCTCGCTCCTGCTGCGCGGCATGCGCACGCTGCACTTGCGCGTCATGCAGGCATCAAACAGCGCGCTGGCGATCGCCGAATGGGCGCAGACTCACGCCGGCTGCGTGGGCGTGCTGTACCCGGGCCTGCGCAACAGCCCCGGCCACCACGTCGCCTCCAAGCAGATGCAGGGCGGCTTCGGCGGCATGCTGTCGATCCGCACCCGCGGCGGCCAGCCCGGCGCCATGCAGGTCGCGGCGGCACTGAGGATATTCAAGCGCGCCACCTCGCTCGGCGGCATCGAGAGCCTGGTGGAGCACCGCGCCTCGATCGAAGGCGCGGGCACGCCGGCGCCGCCGGATTTGCTCCGCCTCTCCGTCGGCATCGAGGATACCGGCGACCTGATCGCCGACCTGGACCAGGCGCTCAACACTGTTCGCTGAGAAGGGACACCGGATGATCGATCTCTACACCTGGAGCACGCCGAACGGACGCAAGATCTCCGTCGCGCTGGAGGAGTTGGCGCTTCCCTACAGGGTCCACACCATCAATATCGGCAAGAACGAGCAGTTCGCGCCCGACTTCCTGAAGATCAGCCCCAACAACAAGATTCCTGCGATCGTCGACCCCGAGGGGCCGGCGGGGACGCCCTTCGCCGTCTTCGAATCCGGCGCGATCCTGATCTATCTGGCGGAGAAGACCGGCCGGCTCATGCCGAAGGACCCGATCGGGCGCTCCGTCTGCCTGCAGTGGCTGATGTTTCAGATGGCGTCCGTCGGGCCGATGTGCGGCCAGGCGCATCACTTCCGCCGCGCCGCGCCGGAACAGATTCCCTATGCCATCAAGCGCTATACGGACGAGGCGGCGCGGCTCTACGGGGTGATCGACAAGCGCGTCGCCGAGACGCCCTGGCTCGCCGGCGACGAGTATACGATCGCCGACATCGCCACCTTTCCCTGGATCGCCCGGCATGAATGGCAGGGCCAGAAGCTGGAAGACTATCCCAATCTGAAGCGCTGGTACGACGCCAACTGGGCCCGGCCCGCGGTGCAAAAGGGCTTCCAGATTCCGACCCCGCCGTGAACGGGAAGCTGCTTTCCCGCCCGGCGGTGCGGGCGGTGCAGGCCGCCCTGGCCGCTGCCGGATCGAAGGCCGAAGTGATCGCGCTCAGCGAAACCGCCCGGTCGGCGGCTGAGGCCGCCAGGGCACTCGACGTCGAGGTCGGCGCGATCGTGAAGTCGCTCCTGTTCCGGAGCGGCGGACAGGCGGTCCTGGCGCTGGTCGCTGGCGACCGGGCCTGCGACCTGGAACAGCTGGCGCGCCATCTCGGGCTGGCGACCGTCGAACGCGCCGACGCGGATTTCGTCAAGGCGGCCACGGGACAGTCGATCGGCGGTGTCGCTCCAGTGGGGCACCCGGCGCCGGTTCCGACCGCGATCGACGAAAGCCTCGCCCGGTTTCCCGTCCTCTGGGCGGCGGGTGGCCATCCGCACTGCGTGTTCGCCACCAGCTTCCAGGAACTCTGTCATGTGACGGGCGTTACACCGGGGCCGATCGGACGACCCGATTAACCTGTCTTAAACATCCACGGGGCAGATTTACCGTACCTTCAGCATTGGGAATTGATGATCGATCCGCTGAAGAGAAAGGGACCTGACCAATGGCTAGTTCGGTTCAGTTTGAGACCCAGCCCGCCGACCGCTTCTTCGAGCTCGGCCTGTCCTATTGCAGCGGCGAGGAAGCCGTCCAGGATCTCGTCCAGGCGCACAAGTGGCTGAACCTCGCGGCCATCGCCGGCAGCGAAGAGGCCCGCATGCTCCGCGCGGAAATCTCCCGTGACATGTCGCCGGCGCAGATCGCCGTGGCCCAGCGCCTCGCCCGCGAGCACATCGCCAGCCAGACCGTCCACTGATCCTCCGAGCGCCGGTCGGCCGCCTCAGGCGGCCAAGCCCAGGCGCTCCGCGGCCCAGGCGCCCGCCATGCGGAGCTTGGCCGACAGCGACGGATGATGGCCCCAGTCACTGGTGACCGTCTGCACAGCTCCGTCGATCCCCTCGGGCAGCAGGCCCGACCCCGTTCCGATCTCGAACTCGAATCCCGACGGCGTGCGCCCATAAAACGACACCGTGCCGTCCGGCGCCGGATGCTGGCCCAGATCGAGCGTGACGGGCACCTTCATCCTGCGAGCACGCTCCAGCGCAATCCCGACATCCTGAACCGCCACCGCCTCCAGCATGAAGTGCTGCAACCGCTTCCTGACCGGCATGTCGAACAGCGCCAGCGAATGGTGCCGCGGGTTGGCGTAGAGGAAGGTCCCCCGCACCGCGACGGGCCCCAGTGAAACCTCGAGGCGCTGACTGACCCCGAAAGCGAAGACGTCGCGGTAGAAGCGTTCCATCACCGCCCGATCACGCGCCACGAGCACGGCGTGGCCCAATCCCATTCCCCCGGTCCGGAAGCCGGAGGGGAAGTGCTCGGACCGGAATGGCGACGATGACTGCTCCGGACCGATCACGATCTCGTTCACGTTGCCGGCGGGATCGGCGAACCGGACGAGTCTCGCCACGCGGCGGGCGGCACGATCGGCCGCGCCTGCCTCCTCGGGTGCGCTCCCCGCCGCCCTGGCGGCGGCCACGATCGCCGACAAGACCGATTCGTCGTTCACCTCCCAGCCGAGCGCCGCGAGGTCGTCCGCTTCCCCCTGCCGGAGGATCAGGCGTTGCGCCTGTCCGTCCACCCGATAGCCGATCGAACCGTCGGGATTGGTCCCCGCCGCCGGCAGGCCGAGGAAGTCTTCGAGGAAGCGCCGCCAGCGTGGCAGGTCCCGCACCGCGAAGACGAGATGACCGAGCCGCAGGTGATCGAACATGGTCGTGTCTCCATCCCTTTTCCGCCATGATCGGCGGCGACACGGATAATTTATGAGAGATATCTCATTTATGAGAATGATCTCAATCACAGATCCGCCCGCCAGGCAAGGCGGCAAGCGCTGCCGGACCCGCGCCCAGCTGCTGGCGGCGGCCGGAGGATTGTTCGCCGAAAAGGGCATCGAAGCGGCCAGCGTTCAGGAAATGGCCGCCCGCGCCGGGGTCGCCAACGGCACCTTCTACAATTACTTCCGCACCAAGGAGGCGGTGCTCGCAGCCGTGGCGGAGCAGCTAGCCGTCGATCTCTGCGAGCGGATATCGGCCAGCCACGCGCAGGTTGCGGACGGCGCCGAACGCATGGCCATCGGCAACCGGCGCTACATCGGTCTCGCGGTCGAGCAGCCGGAACGGGCGCGCCTCGTGCTGGCCGTCGCCGCCGCCGCCAGCCCTGGCCTCGTCGGGCGGATCGACCGCTACATGGAGGCCGACCTCCGCCTGGGCATGGCCCAGAAGCGGTTTTCCGTGTCCCGCATCCGCTCGGCCAAGGACATGATCGGAGGCACCGTCCTGCAGGCGATGCGGCGCGCTGTGGATGGTCCGGTGCCCCGCAGCTACCCGTCCGAAATCGCGGCCTTCGTCCTCCGCGCGCTCGGGATGCCCGGCCCGGCCGCAGACGAGGTGGCCCGTCGTCCCCTGCCGCCGATGCCGGAATAGCGGCAGGACACTCCCCTTCTCGCTGGGGAAAAGCCAGGGAGACGGGAGGGAACTTCGCCCGCTTCCCGCGCGTTCGCAAGGCGCCGTCCACGCACCCGGGTATGCCTTGTCCCTCACCACCCCGCAGATCCTCGCCCTCGGGATCTTTGCCGCGACCCTCGCCGCCTTCGTCTGGGACCGCATACGCTACGACATCGTGGCGATCGGCTCGCTCATGGCCTGCGTCCTCGCCGGCCTCGTGAAGCCGGATGAAGCCTTCTCCGGCTTCGGCAATCCCGCCGTCATAACCGTCGCGGCCGTGCTGGTCCTGAGCTATGCGCTCGCCCGCTCCGGCGCCGTCGAACTCGGCGGCGAGAAGCTCAGCCGGTTCGCCACCACGCCCATGCGCAACCTCGTCCTGCTCTGCACCCTGGGCGCGATTCTGTCCGCTTTCATGAACAATGTCGGGGCTCTGGCGATCATGATGCCGGTGGCGATCGCGTCGGCGCGCCGGCACGGCTATTCGCCCGCGCTGATCCTGATGCCGCTGTCCTTCGCCACCATGCTGGGCGGCATGGCGACACTGATCGGCACGCCGCCCAATCTTCTCGCCGCCGGCTTTCGCGAGCGCTACGGGCAGGAGCCTTTCGGATTCTTCGACTTCACCCCGATCGGGCTGACGCTCACCCTCTGCGGCATCCTGTTCATGACCTTCGCCTCGCGCTTCCTGCTGCCCGCCGACCGGCAGGGGCAGAAGTCCGCCATCGAGCAGTTCGATGTCGGCCACTACGTCACCGAGGTCCGGCTGCCGGAGGAATCGGAATTCGCGGGTCGCAGCGCGCGCGAGGTCGAGGAGAAGTACGAGGACCGGATCAACTTCATCTCGCTAAGCCGCGATGGCCTGCGCCTGCGCGGCCGGTTCCGCAACGCCAAGCTGCGGCCCGGCGACGAACTCCAGATCCAGGCCGATGCCGAACTTCTGCAGGAGATCGTGCGCGGCGGCGAACTGGAACTGGTCACCGCGCATACGACCGACGGCGAGAAGGCCGAGGTGGCCAGTTCCGTCTCGCTCGACACCGCGGAAGTGGTTGTGGCGCCGAATGCCTGGATCCAGGGATCGACGGCGCGGCAGATCGCGCTGCGCGCCCGCTTCCGGGTCAACCTTCTCGCCCTCTCCCGGCATGGGCGCCCGATCAAGCAGCGGGTGCGCGACACCGCCCTCTATCCCGGCGACGTGCTGCTGCTGGAGGGCGATGTCGAGGAACTTCCGGATGCGATCCGGGCCATCGGCTGCCTGCCGCTCGCGAGCCGGAAGATAGCCCTGACCCCTTTCCGCGCGCTTCTGCCCGTGGCCGTCTTCGCCGCCGCGATCGGTCTGGTGGTGCTGGAACTCGCCTCGGCCCCGATCGCCTTCGTGCTGGGCGTGCTCGCCATGCTCGCCCTGCGCCTGGTGCCCGTGCGCGAACTCTACGACGGGATCGACTGGCCGGTCGTCATCCTGCTCGGCGCGATGATCCCGGTCGGTGGCGCCCTGGAGACAACGGGACTGGCGCAGGTCGTCGCCGACCATGTCGCCGCGATGGGCCAGGGTTGGCCCGACCGCGCCGTGCTCGGCCTGATCCTGGTGACGACCATGATCGTGACGCCCATGCTGAACAACGCTGCGACCGTCGTCGTCATGGCGCCGATCTCAATCGGCATCGCCCAGAGCATGGGCCTGAATCCCGACGCCTTCCTGATGGCGATCGCGATCGGCGCCTCCTGCGACTTCCTCACTCCCTTCGGGCACCAGAACAACACGCTGATCCTGGCGCCGGGCGGCTATCGCTTCGCCGACTACTGGAAGCTCGGCCTGCCGCTCGACTTCGTGGTCGTCGGTATGTCGGTCGCGTTGCTGCCGGTCGTGTTTCCGCTGCGCTGAGGGTCAGGTCCGCTCCAGGATCGTCACCGCGCAGGCGGCCTCCTCGAAGCCGATGACGCCGCCGCCGTTCTCGGCCAGCGCCAGCCGCGCGTCCTTGACCTGCCGGGCACCGGCCTCGCCGCGAAGCTGGGTGGTCAGCTCGTAGATCATGGAGAGGCCCGTGGCGCCCACGGGATGGCCTTTGGAGACGAGGCCGCCGGAGGTGTTGATCGGGATGGTCCCGCCGAGGCTGGTGGCACCGTCGGCGACGAAGGCGCCGCCCTGCCCATCGGCGCAGAAGCGCATCATTTCCGCCTGGTAGAGCTCGCAGAACGACGTCGCGTCGTGCACCTCGGCCACGTCGATGTCGGAAGGCTTCAGGCCGGCGAAGGCATAGGCCTTGTCTGCGGCGACGCGGGACAGCGAGGGCTCGTCGAGGCGCCGGTACTTGCCCCCCGTCATGGCGGAAGCGCGGATGCGGACGGCCCGTTCCCGCACCCTGGGTGCCAGCGTCTTCAGGTAGTCGCCCGAGCAGACGAGCGCCGCTGCGGCGCCGTCGCCGATCGGGGCGCACATGGCGCGCGTCAGGGGATAGGAGACCGGCCGGTCGGCCAGCACCTCGTCGACCGACATGCGGAAACGGTACTGCGCCTTGGGGTTGTCGGCGGCCATGCTGTGGTTCTTCGCCGCCCCGGCGGCGATCTGCGCCTGAGTGGTTCCGTAGTGCTTCATGTGCCAGCAGGCCTGCATGGCATAGGTGTCCATGAAGACGGTGCGGTCGGGGCCGGTCTCGAACGGCTTGCCCGCCGCCTCGCCTGCAGCGGCGTAGTAGTCCATCCATTCCGACGGGTCGAGCTGATCGATTCCGTTCTCGAAAATCTGGGCCATCTTCGCCGGATCGTCCGGATAGAAGGTCTTCTCCACGCCGATGGCGAGCGAGAGGTGCGTCTGCCCCGCCAGGATATCCTTCCAGGCCCCGTGCAGCGCCATGGAGGCGGTGGCACAGCCACCCTCGACATTGATGGTGGGGATGCGTTCGGGCAGCAGGCCGTCGCGGACCAGCGGCGTGGTGCAGACCTGGCCGCGGATATTGGCCTGGCCCCAGGTCCCCATGCCGCAATTGCCGAACCAGACGAATTCGATCTCGCGCCCGTCGGCCATCCCGGCATCGGCTAGGACTTCCGCGTAGGCTTCGCGGGTCAGATCCTTGAAACTCTTCCCCGGCCACTTCTTGAAGACGGTGGAGGAGGCGCCGATGATATAAGCGTCGGTCATGGCTTCTTCTCGCTGGAGCGTTGCCTTGCACCAAGGCTAGCACGGGAGCGCGTGATGAACAGGTTCCGGACGATCGCCCTGGCCGCCATGGTCCTGTGGGCCGGCAGCGCCGCGGCGCAGGACGCGAAACCGATGCCGAAGTCGCTCGACGAAGCGGCGGAAGCGACGCGGCAGGCATTGGAAGGGGTCATGAACACCTTCCGCGGCCTGGTGGAGAGTTTCCCCGGCTATGAGGCGCCGGTCGTGCTGGACAACGGAGACATCCTGATCCGCCGCAAGCGCAGCGAGAGCAAGCCGGCACCGCCGAAGCCGGCGCCGAAGAAGGAAGACGAGCTGAAAACCTGAACCGCGCCCGGAGAGCGCGGCCGGAACGGGACAACGGGAAGGAAACTGAGCGTGGATTTCGACTACACGCCCGAGCAGGTCGGCGTGCGCGACATGGTGCGCCGCTTCGCAGCCGAGGCATTGGCACCACTGGTGACCGAAGCCGAAGAGGCGGAGACTTTTCCGCGCGCGCTGTTCCGGCAATGGGGGGACCTCGGCCTGATCGGGGTGCGCTATCCGGCCGCCGACGGCGGCTCGGGCTTCGACAAGATCACCGACTGCATCATTCGCGAGGAACTCTCCTTCGTATCGCAGGCCTTCGCCTCGAGTTGGTCGGCGCACAGCCATCTGGGCATATGGCCGATCTGGAGGACCGGCACGCCGGAACAGAAGGAGCGCTTCTTCCAGCCCGCGCTGAAGGGAGAGAAGATCGCCTGCTTCGGCCTGAGCGAGCCCGATGGCGGCTCGAACATCCGCGCGCTCAAGACCAGGGCGGATAAGGTCTCCGGCGGATGGCGGGTCAAGGGTTCGAAGCTCTACATCACCAACGCGCCGATCGCCGATTTCATGCTGCTGGCGGCCCGGACGAAGGCGGAACTCTCCATCGATGCCATCAGCCTCTTCATCGTGGAACTGCCGAACCCGGCGGTCGGCATCTCGAGGCTGAAGAAGGAAGGCATCCGCGCCTCCGAAACCGGCCTCATCCACATCGACGACCTCTTCGTCCCGGACGATTGCCTGCTCGGCGGACGCGAAGGCACCTATCCGGTGATCCTGGACTCGCTGTCGGAGAACCGCGTCGGCGTCGCCGCCAATTGCGTCGGCATGGCGCGCGCGGCGCTGGCCGCTTCCGAAAGCTATGCCCGGACCCGGATCGTCGCCGGCGGGCCGATCGGCCGCTACCAGGCGGTGGCACACAAGCTCGCCGACATGGCGGCCGAGATCGAGGCGGCGCGCTGGCTGGTCAACTACGGCGCCTGGCGGGTGGACCGGGGCACGCTCGACAGCGCCACGGCGGCGAAGGTGAAGCTGGTGGCGAGCGAAACCGCGCTTCGCGCCAGCGAGGCGGCGATTCGCATCCACGGCGGCGCCGGGATCATGCGCGAATACCCGGTCGGGCGGATTCACCGCGACGCTCTCGTTTACGTCATCGGAGAAGGAACGAGCGACATCCAGCGCAACATCATCGCCCGGGACATGGGATTCTAGGTCGAGCGTCGCTTCAGCGGTGGGCAGAGGAAGTCGTCAGGTGCTGCCCACCAGCGCCGTCCATTCCTCTTCCGACAGGACGGTGACGCCGAGCTCGGCGGCCTTCTTCAGCTTCGAGCCGGCATCGGCGCCGGCCACGACGTAGTCGGTCTTCTTCGATACCGACCCTGCCACCTTGGCCCCCAATGATTCGGCGCGGGCCTTCGCTTCCTGACGCGTCATGGTGACGAGCGTGCCGGTGAAGACGACCGACTTGCCGGTGACGGGCGACTGGGCCGTCTGCAGGCGAGCGAAGTCCTGCACGGCGATCTGGTCGGCCAGATCCTGGACGACGGAGAGGTTGTGCGGCTCGGCGAAGAAATCGACCACCGCCGCGGCGACGATGGGACCGATTCCGTCGATCGCGTTGAGATCGGCCCAAGCCTCGCCCGACTTGTCCACCGCCGCCGCCATCGCGTCCCGGAAGGCCTGGAGCGAGCCGTAGTTGGCCGCGAGCAGCCGGGCCGTGGTCTGGCCCACGTGTCGGATCCCAAGGGCATAGAGGAAGCGGTCGAGTCCGATCACGCGCCGCGCTTCGATCGCGTTGAACAGATTCGCGGCCGAGGTCCGGCCCCAGCCCTCATGCTCGGCGAGCGGTTTCCGGTCCCGTCCGTCGAACGCTTCCAGCCGGAACAGATCGCCCGGCCTCTTCACCCACCCCCAGTCGAAGAAGGCCTGGATCTGCTTCTCTCCGATGCCTTCGATGTCGAAAGCGTCGCGGGAAACGAAATGGCGCAGTCTCTCGACCATCTGCGCGTCGCAGGTGAGGCCACCGGTGCAGCGGCGGACCGCATCGCCCTCTCCACGGCTCGCATGCGCGCCGCAGACCGGGCAATGGTCGGGGAAGACGTAGGAAGGTCCGCGCCCTTCGCGTTCGGGGTCCACGACGCGGACGACCTGGGGGATGACGTCGCCGGCCCGGCGGACGATGACCCCATCGCCGATCCGGATATCCTTTCGCGCGATCTCGTCCTCGTTGTGCAGGGTGGCGTTGCTGACCACCACGCCACCGACCGTCACCGGTTTGAGCTTGGCGACCGGGGTAAGCGCACCGGTCCTGCCGACCTGAATCTCGATGGCTTCGAGAGTCGTCTGCGCCTCCTCGGCGGCGAACTTGTGCGCGATGGCCCAGCGCGGCTGGCGGCTGACGAAGCCGAGACGCTCCTGCCAGTCGAGCCGGTCGACCTTGTAGACGACGCCGTCGATGTCGTAGCGCAGGTCGGCCCGCTTGGCGGCGATGTCGCGATAGTAGTCGAGTGCCGCCTCGACCCCGGCGCAGTGGCGCCCCAGTGGATCGGTCTGGAAGCCCCAGGTCTGGAACCGGTTGCGCATACCCCACTGGGTCTTCTCGGGGACGGCGCTCGCCTCGCCCCAGGCATAGGCGAAGAAGCCGAGCGGGCGACGGGCGGTGATCGCGGGATCGAGCTGGCGGACCGCGCCGGCGGCGGCATTTCTCGGATTGGCGAAGACGGCCTCGCCCGCCGCCTTGCGTTCCTCGTTCATCTTCAGGAACAGGTCGCGGGCCATGTAGACCTCGCCCCGGATCTCGATCCTGGCCGGGTGGTCGCTGCCCGCCAAGCGCTTCGGGATGTCCTTCAGGGTCTTCAGATTGGCCGTAATGTCCTCCCCCACCGCGCCGTCGCCGCGCGTGGCCCCCCGCACCAGTTCGCCATCCATGTAGAGGAGCGAAGCCGAGAGGCCGTCGATCTTGGGCTCCGCCACGAGGTCGATCGCCTCTTCGGAGGGAAGATTGAGGAAGCGGCGCACGCGGCCGAGAAACTCCGTCACCTCCTCGTCGGAGAAGGCATTGTCCAGCGACAGCATCGGCTTGCCGTGCTGGACCTTGGCGAAGGTCTCGGCGGCCTTCGATCCCACCTGCTGGGTCGGGCTCTCGGGCGTCGCCAGATCGGGATAGAGCGCCTCGATCTGGCGCAGGCGGCGAAACAGCCGGTCGAACGCCGCGTCGGAGATGGTCGGCGCATCCTGCTCGTGATAGCGGATATTGTGCTCGCCGATTTCGGCGGAGAGCCTCGCGTGCTCGGCACGGATCTCGGCGGGGATCATGCCGCCGTCCCGTCGAGCAGGCTGGCGGCCGCCGCGCGGGCCTGGTCGGTGATGGTGGCGCCGGCCAGCATGCGGGCGATCTCCTCGCGCCGCTCCGCGATACCGAGCGGGGTCACGGCGACGGTGGTGGACCGTCCGCGCACCGCCTTGGCCACCGACAGATGCGCGTTGCCCTTGGCCGCGACCTGGGGGGAATGGGTCACCACCAGGACCTGCAGGCGTTCGGCGAGGCGGGCGAGCCGGTCCCCGACCGCCGCCGCGGTGGCGCCGCCGATGCCGCGATCGATCTCGTCGAAGACGAGAGTGGAGGGGCCGCCATTGCGGGCCAGCGCCAGGTTGAGCGAGAGCATGAAGCGGGCGAGTTCGCCGCCCGACGCGATCTTGGCAAGGGCGCCGGGCGCCGAACCCGGATTGGTCGCCACTTCGAAGCGGACACGGTCCATGCCATGACCGGACCATTCCGCCTCGGGCAGCTTCTCGACCGTGGTGACGAAGCGTGCATTGCCCAGGCGCAGAGGCTTCAGCTCCTCGGCCACGGCCTTGTCGAGCTTCGCCGAGGCCTTCCTCCGCCTCTCCGACAGCGCGTCGGCCGCGGCACGATAGGCCTCGCGCGCGGTCTTTCGGTCGGCGGCGGCCTTGGCGAGTGCCGCGTCGCCCGCGTCGATCATCCGCAGTTGTCGGGCGAAGTCCTCGCGCCGGGCGGCGAGGTCGTCGACCGGACAGGCGTACTTCCGTGCCGCCGCGCGCAGCGCGAAGAGCCGCTCCTCGTTACGCTCGAGCTCGCGTCCGTCGAAGGCCACCGCCCGGCCCGCTTCCGCCAGGGCGTTCTCCGCCTCGCCGACGGCATCGCCAGCCGCCACCAGGGCCGCCATCGCGGCATCGAGATGACCCGCGGCGCGCGGAGCGGCGCGTTCCAGCGCCCGCATCGCCGTACGCAGGCGCTGGCCGACGGAATGGCCGGTGCCTTCGATCTGCTCGACCGCCTCCTGCACCGCCGCCGCCAGCTTCTCCGCCGCCTGCAGGAAGGCGCGGCGCTCGGCGAGGCCGGCCTCCTCGCCCGCCTCGGGCGCGAGCTTGCCCAGTTCGCCCAGGGCGTGGCGGATGTAGTCTTCCTCGCGCTTCGCCTCCTCGACGGCCTCCGCCGCGGCGTCGAAGGCGGCCTCGGCCGCCCGCCAGGCCTCGAACGCATTGCGCACGGCCGCCACGTTCGCGCCGGCGAAGGCATCGAGCAGGCCGCGATGGCTGGAGGGGTCGAGCAGGCCCACCTCCGAATGCTGACCGTGGATTTCGACCAGCGTATCGCCGATCCGGCGCAGCAGGCCCACGCCCACCGGCTCGTCGTTGACGAAGGCGCGGCTGCGCCCGTCCGCCCCCAGCGCCCGGCGCAGCACGATCTCTCCCTCCGCCGGGCTCAAGCCCTGCTCCTCCATGAGCGCGTGCACGGGATGGCCGGCGTCGACCTCGAAGCGGGCGGTGACCGTGCCGCGCTCGGCTCCGGCCCGGACCAGTCCGGCATCGGCGCGGCCGCCGAGCGCCAGCCCGAGACTGTCGAGCAGGATGGACTTGCCGGCGCCGGTCTCTCCCGTCAGCACGGCGAGGCCGGGGCCGAAGCCGAGGTCGAGTGCCTCGATCAGCACGATGTCGCGGATCGCGAGCTCGCGCAGCACCGCGTCCGGCGTCCGTCAGAAGATGCCGGAGAGCTGCCGCGCCAGCCAGCCGGGCCGGTCCTCCGGCGGGCGCACGTCCTTGCCGGTGATCAGCTTGTAGCTGTCGGCGTACCAGTCGCTGCCCGGGTAGTTGTGACCGAGCACGGCGGCGACGTTCTTCGCCTCCTCGACCACGCCGATGGCGAGGTAGCACTCGACCAGCCGGTGCAGCGCCTCGGCCGTATGCGTCGTCGTCTGGTAGCCGTCGACCACGGTTCGGTAGCGGTTGATCGCCGCCACATGCTGGCGCTGGTTCTGATAATAGCGGCCGATCGCCATCTCCTTGCCGGCCAGATGGTCGCGGGCGAGGTCGAGCTTCAGCCGGGCGTCGCGGGCGTATTCGGATGCCGGAAAGCGGCGGACCACCTCCTCCAGCCCCTTCAACGCGTTCTGCGTGTTGCGCTGGTCGCGGCCGACATCGACGATCTGCTCGTAATAGCTGATCGCCGCCAGATAATAGGCGTAGGCGATGTCCTTGTTGCCGGGATGCAGCTGCTTGAACCGCTCGGCGGAGTTGATCGCATCGTCGTACTTGCCGGCCTGATAGCTGGCGAAAGCCGCCATCAGCTTCGCCTTGGTCGCCCAGACGGAATAGGGATGCTGCCGGTCGACCTCGTCGAACTCCTTGGCGGCCCTCAGATATTCCCCGGCGGCGAGCGAGTTCAGCCCGATGTTGTAGAGATCCTCCACCGGCCGCTCGACATACTTGTCCTTCTTGCTGTCGCCGGAACAGGCGGCGAGCAGCAATACGGCGCTGAGGGCGGCGAGGCAGGTCTGCAGGCGGCGCTTCGGCATGACACAGTATCTGTCACGGAGGCCCGGTTTTATCAAGCGCGGGCCTGTCGCATTTCCCCGTCGGCGATCAGGCGGCGGACGAGCGCGTGGTTCATCGCATGCCCGGAGCGCAGGCCCCGGAACCAACCGCGGACCGGCGCCCCGCACAGCGCCAGGTCGCCGATCACGTCGAGGATCTTGTGGCGCAGGAACTCGTCGGGAAAGCGCAGGGCTCCGGCGTTCAGGATGCGCTCGCCATCGACCACGATGGCGTTCTCCAGGCTGCCGCCCGCCGCCATGCCCCGCTCCAGCAGCGCCTCGACGTCCGCCAGCCGGGCGAATGTGCGCGCCGGCGCGATCTCGGCGGCGAATGTGGCGGGCGAGACGACATAGGTGCCGGTCTCCTCGCCGATGCAGGTTCCGGGGAAGTCGATCGTGAGTTCGACGGCGAGCCCGCCGGCCGGCGACAGTTCGACCCGCCGGCCCTCCTCCTCCACCCACAGGCGCGAGCCCGGCTGCAGCCAGCGGCGCGGCGCCTCGAGCGGCGCCTGTCCTGCCTCCTGGATCAGGGCCACGAAGGCCGCCGCCGATCCGTCCATGATCGGCACTTCCGGCCCTTCCACCTCGACCAGGACATTGTCGATGCCGAGACCGTGGAGCGCCGCAAGCAGATGCTCGACCGTCGCCACCTCGGCGCCGCGATTGCCGAGCACGGTCGCCCAGGCGGCGCGCACCACGTGGTCGATATGGGCGGGAATGACCGGCTTTCCCGGCAGGTCGACGCGGCGGAAGGCGAGGCCGTGATCGGCCGGCGCCGGCTTCAGCGTGATGCGGGCGGGCGCGCCGGAATGCAGTCCGATGCCTTCGCAGGCCGCCTCGCGGGCGAGCGTCGTCTGGCGGTCGTCCATGGCGACAATCTAGTCCCTTCTCCCCGGGGGAGAAGGGAGAGGGAAACCCACGTCGTCAGTTCGCCTGCCGGCGCAGGAAGGCCGGGATGTCGAGCAGGTCGGGCTCGGCTTGGGCCGCCGGCCGCTCCGGCGGCTCGATCGGCAGCTGCTGGGCCTTGGGCGCCGGCTTGGGGGCCGGCGCCGGAGCCGCCGCCTGCGGAGCCGGCGCGGCCGGGCGCTGCAGCACCGGCTCGACATGCTGGGGGGCCGGCGAAGGCGCCGCCGTCTCCGCCCCGATGGTGAAGCGGGCGAAAGGCCGGGTCACGCGCGCGAACAGGTTCGGCCGGCGCGAGGCGGGCTGCTCGGGCGCCGGTGCGGCGGCGGCGACGGCCGCCGCCTGGGTCTGGGCCGCCGCGGCGCGCAGGCCCGGATCGACCGGCTTCGGGGGCACGAAAGGTCCGGGCGCGTCGGGCGCGCGCAACACCGGTGCCGCCCGCTCCGGCTCGGGCGCCGCTGCCGTCTGCACCGAAAGCCCGAGCGGCACGGCCTGGGCCGCCGCATGCGCCTGCTGCGCGGCGGCGGGCGCATGCTCCGTCGCCGGGATCGCGGCGGGAGCCGGCGGCGGCGCGTAGGCGGCCGCCTGGGCCGGCGCGGCCAGGGGCTTGGCCTGGGGCGTGATCAGGCGCAGGTGATTAGCCGGGGTGCGGTTCGGCTGCGCCACCGCGACCGGCACCTCGATGCCGGTCGCCACCACGGCGACCCGCATGCGGCCGATCATGCCGTCGTCGAAGGTGGAGCCGACGATGATATTGGCTTCCGGGTCGACCTCGTTGCGGATGCGGTTTGCCGCCTCGTCGAGCTCGAACAGGGTCAGGTCGGACCCGCCGGTGATGTTGATGAGGACGCCCTTGGCCCCCTTGAGCGACACCTCGTCGAGCAGCGGGTTGGCGATCGCGGCTTCGGCCGCCTCGATGGCGCGGTTCGGGCCCTCGGCCTCGCCCGTTCCCATCATCGCCTTGCCCATCTCGCTCATCACCGTCTTCACGTCGGCGAAGTCGAGGTTGATCAGGCCCGGCATCATCATCAGGTCGGTGATCCCGCGGACGGCCGAGTTCAGCACCGCATCGGCCATCTTGAAGGCTTCGGCGAAGGTGGTGCGCTCGGTGGCGATGCGGAACAGGTTCTGGTTGGGGATGATGACCAGCGTATCGACGTACTGCTGCAGGTCCTCAATGCCGGCGTCGGCCGAGCGCATGCGCTTGGCGCCCTCGAAATGGAACGGCTTGGTGACCACGCCGACGGTCAGGATCCCGAGGTCGCGCGCCGTCTTGGCGATGACCGGCGCCGCCCCGGTGCCGGTGCCGCCGCCCATGCCGGCGGTGATGAAGGCCATGTGGCAGCCCTGAAGGTGCTCGACGATCTGGTCGAAGGCCTCTTCCGCGGCAAGCCGGCCGACATCGGGCCGCGCGCCAGCGCCCAGTCCCTGCGTCACCGTGGCGCCGAGCTGGATGCGCCGCTCGGTCAGGGCGTTGGCCAGGGCCTGGGCATCGGTATTGGCGACGATGAACTCGACGCCTTCCAGCGTGGCGTTGATCATGTTGTTCACCGCATTGCCGCCGGCGCCGCCGACGCCGATGACCGCGATCCTCGGCTTCAGTTCCCGCGCCACCGGAATGCTCAGATTGATGCCCATGGACTGATCCTCCAGTTGGCCTGTCCGGCCGAAATCCAGTTCCCCGACAGCGTTCGCCTCCCGCGGGGAGTTGCGGGTTTTCTTGCGCCGGCCCGCCGGGCCGGTGCGGGTTAGAGGTTCGCCTTCAGCCACCGCCCGAACCGTTTCAGGCCGAAGCCCGTACGATCGGCTGCCGCTTCGACTTCCCTGGGTCCCATCTCTCGCATCAGCTTCGCGTATGCCAGAAGACCAGCGCAGGTGGTGAAGGCCGGACCGCCGGTCGCTTCCGCCAAACCCGCAGTACGAATGGGTCGGGCGATTCGGACCTGCCGGTCAAGTACGCGTTGCGCCAATTCGCGCATTCCCTGCATTTGTGATGCGCCGCCGCACAGGACGACACGCCGCCCCGCGAGGCGGTCGAAGGAGGTCTGGCGCAGCTTGTCCCGCACCAGCTCGAGCGTTTCCTCGACCCGCGGCCGAATGATGCCGATCAGGAGCGAACGCGCGAGATGATGCGGACCGTCGGCTTCCTGGTCGCCGACCTGAGGCACGTCGATCATCTCGCTCTCGTCGGTCGAGGAGGGCATGGCGCTGCCATAGAGCGTCTTCAGCCGCTCCGCGTTGCCGATCGAGGTGCCGAGGCCGCGCGCCACGTCGCGGGTGATGTGCAGGCCGCCGAGCGGCACGTGGTCGGTATGGACCAGGTTGCCGTCGTAGAAGATGCCGATCGTGGTGGTGCCGCCACCCATGTCGACCAGGGTGACGCCGAGATCCTTCTCGTCCTCGACCAGCGAGGCGAGGCCGTCGGCATAGGGCGCCGCCACCACGCCGGCGACCCGCAGATGCCCGCGCTCGACGCAGGTGACGAGGTTCCTGACCGCGCCGGCACCCACGGTCACGATGTGCATGTTGACACCGAGGCGGTCGGCGAACAGGCCGCGCGGATCGCGAATGTTGTTGGTGCCGTCGATGGTGTAGCCCACGGGGAGCGCGTGCAGCACGCGGCGCTCGCCCGGTTCGTCCCGCGTCCGGCCGTGCTCCAGCACGCGGCGGATGTCGGGCTCGCCGATCTCATGCCCACCGATCGCCACCTCCACACCGACCGTATGCGAGGCCGGCTGGCCACCTGACATGGAGACATAGACCTCCTCCACCTGGGTTTCCGCCATCCGCTCGGCGGCATCGACGGCGGCGCGCACCGACTGCTCGACCCCGTCCATGTCCACCACGCCGCCGGCCCGCATACCGTGCGCCACCTGGTGGCCGATGCCGACCACGCGCATCACCTCGCCGTCCAGCCGGGCGATGAAGCAGCACACCTTGGTGGTGCCGACATCGAGCCCCGCGATCAAACCGTGTCTGGTCCCCGCCATTTCCCCGGCCCTTACGCGTTCTTCCCCGCCTTCTTCGGCGGGACTGGTGGTTGCGGTACAGCCTCGTGCATCATGCGCACGACCAGCTTCTCGGGCAGGCGCATGTCGACGGCGACGATGGCCCGGCCCAGGATGCCCTTCTCGCGCTGCAAGGCGGCCAGTTGCTTCCAGGCCCGCTCCGCACCGTCTTCCGGCAGCATGGCGATGACACCGTTGTCGAAGGCGATGTCCCAGCGCCGGTCGCGGACGCGCACGATGTCCTTCACCCGGGCGTAGAGGTCGGCCTCCCCGCCCAGCATGTCCATCAACTCGCCGACATGCGCCGCGGCACCGGGCCCGACGATACGCTTCAGTCCCTCGAACCCGCCCGCCTCGTAGCCCGACAGAGTCTTGCCCTCGCGATCGACGAGAACGGTCCTGCCATCCACCTGCCAGCGCGCGAAGGGCACGCGCTCCACGATCTCGATCAGGACGGTGTCGGGCAGCTGGCGCTGCACGGCGGCGCTCTTCACCATCGGTATCTGCTCGATGCGCTGGCGCGCCGCCTCGGCGTCGAAGAACAGGATCGGATCGCCGCGCCGCAGCCCCACCGCCTCGATCAGCGCCTCGCGCGCGGTGGCCTGGCGGCCGACGACATTCACCTCGGCCACGCTGAAGCCGGCGCCGAGCGAGGCGGCGACCGCCGCCTCCTCGATGCGCTGGGCGGTACTGCCGATGATGCCGGAACGCCACGCGGCGATGCCGGTCCCGGCGGCGATCGCGACGGCGAGACCGGCTCCGATCGCGATCCGGCGAAGTCCGCTCGTGCCGGCCGGCCTGCCGCGACCGCGGCCGAAGCGGACCAGCGGCTCGCGCCGTGCGGGCGGATTGGGGGCGGGCCGGGCGTCCCGGCTGGCCGTCAGCGGTCGCATCCCGCGTCCTCCACCATCCAGGTCACCAGCGCGCCGTAATCGATGCCCTGATGAGCCGCGATCTCCGGAACCAGGGAGAGTGGCGTCATGCCGGGTTGGGTATTCACCTCCAGCACGTAGAAGCGCCCCTTGCCGCGGGTGTCGTCGAAACGCAGGTCGGTACGGCTCACCCCGCGGCAGCCGAGGGTGCGATGGGCGGCCAGCGCCAGGCGGAGCGCCTCCTGATAGTCCTCCGGATCGAGCGGCGCGGGCATGATGTGCTGGGCGCAGCCGTCGGTGTACTTGGCTTCGTAGTCGTAGAAGCGGCCCTTCGGCCGGATCTCGACCGCCCCGAGCGCGCGATCCCCCATCACCGCGACGTGAACCTCGCGTCCGGGCACATAGCGTTCGACCAGGACCTCGCGCCCGCAATGGTCGAGATCGGAGGCGGGATCGAAGTTGTCCCCCTGAAAAACCAGCTTCACCCCCACCGAGGAACCTTCGTTGATCGGCTTCACCACATAGGGGCGCGCCATCGGATCGCCGTGGCGCAGCGAGTCCTTCTCGATCACGCGGCCCTCGGCCACCGGCAGGCCGGCTTCGACGAACAGCCGCCGCGCCGTCGGCTTGTGCATGGCGAGCGCGGATGCCAGCACGCCCGAATGCGTATAGGGGATGCGGAGCAGTTCCAGCACGCCCTGAACGACACCGTCCTCGCCATAGCGGCCGTGCAGCGCATTGAAGCAGACATCGGGCCTGTCCCGCTTCAGCCGCTCCGCCAGATCGGCCCCGACATCGATGGCGAAGGCGTCGAAGCCGCGTTGCCGCAGCGCCTCGAGGCAATCGCGCCCCGAGACCAGCGAGACCTCGCGTTCCGCCGAAAGCCCGCCCATCAGGACGGCGACGCGCTTCGTCATGACGCGCTCCCCGCCGGTTCGCCGATGCGGCGGATCTCCCAGCTCAGGTCGACGCCCGAATGCTCCCGCACGCGCCGGCGCACCTCCTCGCCCAGCGCCTCGATCTCGGCGGCCGAAGCGTTGCCGTCGTTGATCAGGAAATTGCAGTGCAGGTCCGACATCTGCGCGCCGCCGATGCGGAATCCGCGGCAACCGGCCGCGTCGATCAGTTCCCAGGCCTTGCGTCCGCCGGCCTTGGGATCGGTCGGATTGGCGAAGGTGGAACCGCCGGTCCGGCTCTTCACCGGCTGGGTGCTGGCCCGCATCTGGGTGATTTCCGCTATGCGCGCGGCGATGGCGGCCCGGTCGCCCGCGCTGCCGCGAAGCACCGCCCGCGTCACCACCGAATCGGGCGGCAGGTCGGAATGCCGGTAGGACAGGCCGAGTTCCCCCGGCCCCAGGCGGAACACCTCGCCGGAACGGTCGACCACCTCCGCCTCGACGAGCACGTCCCTGATCTCGCGCCCATAGGATCCGGCGTTCATCCGGACCGCGCCGCCGATGGTACCGGGCACGCCACGCAGGAACTCGAGGCCGGCGATGCCGGCCTCCTGGCAGACCAGCGCCACGTTGACGTCGAGCGCGGCGCCGCCGACGTGGATCTCCTGTCCCCGCACCGCGATATCGGCATGCGCGCGCCCCAGCCGCAGTACGACGCCGCGCACGCCGCCGTCGCGGACCAGGAGGTTCGACCCCACGCCCACCGGCGTCACCGTGATCTCCCTCGGGCACGCCCGCATGAAGGCCGCAAGGTCCTCGGTATCCTCGGGCCGGAACATCACTTCCGCCGGGCCGCCGACCCGGAACCAGGTGATGGTCGAGAGCATCGTGCCCAGCATGACCCGGCCCCGCACCGGCGGCAGGCGGTCAGCCAGCGTGTTTTCCATGACCTGGGCCTGCATCTGCGTCATGCGCGCACCGCCTGCGCCGGCTTGCCCCAGCGCTGCTCCAGCGCCGCCGGCAGGGCCTGAGCCCAGTTGGTGATCGACCCGGCGCCCAGGCAGACGACCAGATCGCCCGGCTGGGCGATGGCCGCGATCATCTCGGGCAGGGCGTCGGGCGAGGGAAGCGGCTCGACCTGGCGATGGCCGCGGGTGCGCATGCCGTCGACCAGCGCGTCACGGCTGACCCCTTCGATCGGCGCCTCGCCGGCCGCGTAGACGTCCGCGACCAGCACCGCGTCGGCCTGGTTGAAGCAGGTGCAGAAACCCTCGAACAGGTCGCGCAACCGGGTGTAGCGATGCGGCTGCACCACGGCGATGACCCGCCCGGTATAGGCTTGGCGCGCCGCGTCCAGCACGGCCGCGATCTCGACCGGGTGGTGGCCGTAGTCGTCGATCACGGTGACGCCGTTGGCTTCTCCGGTCTTGGTGAAGCGGCGCTTCACGCCCTTGAAGGCGGCGAGGCCCTTGCGGATGGTCTCGGCGTCGAAACCCATCTCGCGCGCCACCACCACGGCGGCGAGCGCGTTCTGCACGTTGTGCTGGCCCGGCATCGGCAGGCGCAGATCGCCGATCGACCGCTGCGGGCCCGTCACCCGGTCGCTGATCAGGACGTCGAAGCGCGAGCCTCCTTCTGCGAAACGGACGTTGACCGCGCGGACATCGGCCTGAGGAGTGAAGCCGTAGGTCAGGATGCGCCGGTCGGCGATACGGCCGATCAGGGCCTGCACCTCCGGATGATCCAGGCAGAGGGCGGCGAAGCCGTAGAAGGGGATGTTCTGAACGAAGCTGCGGAAGGCCTCGCGGGCGGCGTCGAAGGTCCCGTAGAAATCCAGGTGTTCCGGATCGATGTTGGTGACGACGGCGATGGTCGCAGGCAGCTTGGTGAAGGTGCCGTCGCTCTCGTCGGCCTCCACCACCATCCATTCGCCGGCACCGAGCCGGGCATTGGTCCCGATCGCGTTGATGATGCCGCCGTTGATGATCGTGGGATCCACCCCAGCCTGATCCAGCATGGTGGCGATCAGCGACGTGGTCGTGGTCTTGCCGTGGGTGCCGCCGATGGCGATGGCCCAGCGCAGCCGCATCAGCTCGCCCAGCATCTCGGCCCGGCGGACCACGGGCAGCAGTCGGGCGCGGGCGGACTTGATCTCCGGGTTGTCGGCCTTGACCGCGGAGGAATAGACGACGACCTGCGCGTTCTCGACATTCTCGGCGGCATGACCCTCGAAGATCCGCATGCCGAGTTCCGCCAGCCGGCGGGTATTGGCGTTGCTCGACTGGTCCGAACCCTGCACCTGGTATCCCAGATTGTGCATGATCTCGGCGATCCCGCTCATCCCGATCCCGCCGATACCGACGAAATGGATGATCCCGATGTCGAGAGGCATCTGTCTCATGCGGCCCTCCTGAGGTCGCCGGAGACGGTCCCGCCGTTGCTGCCGATCAGCTTCTCCACCAGATCGGCGAGGCGCTCGGCCGCGTCGGGGCGGCCGAGGCGGCGTGCGGCCTCGGCCATCGCCGAAAGTCGCGCCGGCGCGGCGGCCAGGGTCTCGATGTCGTCCGCCAGCGCGGCCGCATCAAGTCCGGTCTGTGGCCGCAGGATCGCGGCCCCCTGCCCCGACAAGGCCTGCGCATTGGCGGTCTGATGGTCGTCCATGGCGCTGGGATAGGGAACCAGGATGGCGGGGCGCCCAGCGACGGCGAGTTCCGCCACGCTGGAAGCGCCGGACCGCATGATGCACAGATGTGCGGCCGCCAACTGCTCCGGCATGTCGCGGATGAATCCTTCCACCCGTGCCGTGACGCCGAGCCCGGCATAGGCCGCCTGCACGTCGGCCAGATCCTCGGCACGGGCCTGCTGGACGATGGACAGACGGGCGCGGAGGCCCTCGGAAAGGCGCGCCACCGCCTGCGGCACGATCTCGCTGAAGATGCGGGCGCCCTGGCTGCCGCCGGTGACCAGCAGATTGAAGGGACGCTCCCCCGCCGGCACGGGATAGGGCTGCTCGCGCACGGCCAGGATGGCCGGGCGCACGGGGTTTCCCACCACCTCGGCGCGGCCGGCGTCGGCCGGCGTGATCGCGCGCGTCTCGGGCAGCGACAGCGCGACACGCGTAACGCGCCGAGCCAGCAGCCGGTTGACCCGTCCGAGGACGGCGTTCTGCTCGTGGATCACCGTCGGCAGGCCGGCGCGCCGCGCGGCGATCATGCTGGGCAGGGCCGGATAGCCGCCGAAGCCGACCACCGCGGCGGGCCTCAGCCGGCGCAGCGCCGCGCGGGCACCGAAGACACCGGCCGCGATCTCGCCGAGCAGCGCCACGCGGCCGATCATGCCGCGGCCCGACGGCGTGCCGGAGCGGACCCGGACGATCTCCGCGCCCGGAAAACGGTCGGCGTAGTTGCCCCCGCGCGGGTCGGTGAAGAGCGCCACCGCATGCCCGCGCGCCTGCAGCGCCCGCGCCAGCGCCTCGGCCGGGAACAGGTGGCCGCCGGTGCCGCCGGCGGCGAGGACGACGGTGCGGGCGCTCATGCCGCCTCCCCCATGCTCGGCCGGGTCCGGGTCAGCGCCAGCAGCATGCCCATGCCCAGCGCCAGCGCGATGAGGGACGAGCCGCCATAGGAAATGAAGGGCAGGGTCATGCCCTTGGTCGGCATGAGGCGAAGGTTGACGCCCATGTTGATGACCGCCTGCAGGCCGAACTGGGTGACGATCCCGGTGCCGGCGAGCATGACGAAGAGGTTGTTCTCGGCGAGCAGCCGGCCGAGGCCGCGGAACACGATGAAGGCGAAGAGCAATACCACCAGGACGCAGGCGGCGAAGCCGTACTCCTCGCCCGCGACGGCGAAGATGAAGTCGGTATGCGCGTCGGGCAGGATCGACTTGACCGCGCCGTCGCCGGGGCCGCGCCCGAACAGCCCGCCCGCCTGGAAGGCGTCCATGGCGCGTTCGATCTGGTAGTGATCACCGCCGCCCGAGGGGTCGAGGAAGCGGTCGACGCGGCTCGCCACATGCGGCAGCAGCGAATAGGCGACGGTGCCCCCGAGCACCAGCGCGCCGGCACCGAGGCCGACCAGGATCATCGGCAGGCCGGCGACGAAGAGCTGCGCCCCGAACACGGCCGTCACCACCACCGCCATGCCAACATCCGGCTGCAGCACGAGGATGCCGATCACCATCGCCCAGAGCGCGGCGGCGGCGGCATAGAAGAGCGGCGAGCCGCCCTTGCGCGCCTCGGCCAGCGCCCAGCCGGCCACGACGGCAAAGCAGGGCTTCACGAATTCCGACGGCTGCAGGCTGAGGCCGGCGACATAAACCCAGCGATGCGCGCCCTTGATCTCCTGGCCGACGAAGAGCGTCGCCACCATCATGATGAAAGCGCCGGCGAAGCCCAGCATGGCGAGCCGCCGAACCGTGGTCAGCGACAGCAGCGAGACCGCGAAGATCACGATCAGCGCCGGCACCAGGAAGACCAGCTGGCGGCGGAAGAAGAAGAACTGGTCCTGGCCCAGCCGCGCCGCCACAGCCGGGCTCGCGGCCAGCGTCATCACGAAGCCGACGATGATCAGGGCCATCAGCACGAACAGCGTCACCCGGTCGATGGTCCACCACCACCGGCCGACGAGGCTGCGATCGGTACGGGGCAGCCAGATCATGCCGCGTCCTCCAGCACCAGACGGCGGAAGGCCTCTCCCCGCGCCTCGAAATCGGTGAACTGGTCGTAGGAGGCGCAGGCCGGCGACAGCAGGACCACCTCCCCGGCCCGCGCCGCCGCCCGCGCGCCGGCCACCGCCCGCTCGAGCGTGCCGGCGATGGTGCAGGGCACCTTGCCCGCCAGCGTCGCCGCGAAGAGCCCGGCCGCCTCTCCGATCAGCCAGGCATGTCGGATGCGCGGGAAGAACTCGGAGAGCGGCTCGATCCCGCCCGCCTTCGGCCGGCCCCCGGCGATCCAGTGGATACCCTCGAAGGCCGCCAGCGCCTTGGCCGCCGCATCGGCGTTCGTCGCCTTGCTGTCGTTGTAGAAGGCGACGCCCCTCTGGGTCGCGATCCGCTCCAGCCGGTGGGCGAGACCCGGGAAGGTCTCGAGACCCTTCTGGATGCTCGCGGCATCGAGGCCGAGCGCGAAGCAGGCGGCGGCGGCGGCGGCGGCGTTCTGGTGGTTGTGGGTGCCGATGAGCGCCGGGGCGCGGGCGAGGTCGATCGCCGGCTCGCTCCGCCCGTCCCTGGTCAAGGTGAAGGACGGGCGAAGGATGGATATTCCCCGCTCCAGCGGACGCCGGACGGAGACCGCGATCACCTCGCGGTGGCCCGATTGCCGCAGCTCGTCATGGATGCGGGCGCCCCAGTCGTCGTCGACGCCGATGATGGCCGCGCCCGTCCCGGCGAAGATGCGCTTCTTGACGGCGACGTAACCTGCCATGTCGCCATGCCTATCTAGATGATCGGGCGTAATGTTCAGTAGAACCGATACGTCGCAATCGAGCGAGGGCGTCAGGTCGATCTGGAATGAGGACAGTTCGACGACATAGATCCCTTCCTTACCGACGGGATCGAGGTCGAGGACGGCAGCTCCGATATTGCCGCCGACCTGCACGGCCTTGCCGGCCGTCTTCAGGATATGGCCGATCAGCGCCGTCGTCGTCGACTTGCCGTTCGTGCCCGTGATGCCGACGATCCGCGCCCCGAGATTCTCGCGAAACAGCAGTTCGACGTCGCCGATCACCGGCACCCCGGCGGCCCGCGCGGCCTTAACCACCGGATGCGGGGCAGGATGGGTGAGCGGAATGCCGGGGCTCAAGATCACCGCGGCGGCGGCGCCAAGTGCCGGTTCGGCCACGGGAATCCCGATCGCTGCCGCCTGTTCGCGGCGGTCGGCGGCGTCGTCCCAGGCCGCGACCTCGGCACCGCCCGCCTGCAGCGCCCGGGCCGCCGCCAGGCCGCTTCGCGCCAGTCCGACGACGGCGACGGGGCGGCCGCGGAAGACGGCGATCGGGATCATCGCGCTCACCTGAGCTTCAGGGTGGCGAGACCGGCCAGCGCCAGGATCACCGAGATGATCCAGAACCGGATGACCACGGTCGGCTCCGCCCAGCCTTTCTGCTCGAAATGGTGATGCAGCGGCGCCATGCGGAACACCCGCTTGCCGGTCAGTTTGAAAGATGCGACCTGCACGATGACCGACACGGTCTCCAGCACGAACAGCCCGCCGATGATGGCGAGCACGATCTCATGCTTGGTCAGCACGCTCACGGCTCCGAGGGCACTGCCCAGGGCGAGCGACCCCGTGTCTCCCATGAAGACCATGGCCGGCGGCGCGTTGAACCAGAGAAAGCCCAGTCCAGCGCCGACGATGGCACCACAAAATATGGCCAACTCCCCGGTTCCCGCCACAAAATGGATCTGCAAGTAGTTGGCGAAGACTATATTGCCCACAAGATACGCGATCAAAGCAAAACTCGCCGCCGCGATCATCGTGGGCACGATGGCGAGCCCGTCGAGCCCGTCCGTCAGGTTCACGGCATTCGAGGCTCCGACGATCACGAAGGCGCCGAAGGGCAGGAAGAACCAGCCCATGTCGAACAGCACTTCCTTGAAGAACGGCACCGTCAGCGTGTCGTTGAGCGGGCTTTTCGTCACGACCGAGAACGCGGCGACCGCAATGAGGGCGATCGTCGCCTCGAGCGCCAGCTTCAACTTGCCGGGTACGCCGCGGACGTTGTATCGGCTCACCTTCATGAAGTCGTCGGCGAAGCCGATCAGGCCGAACCCGATGGTGACGAAGAGAACGATCCAGACATAGCGGTTGGTGAGATCGGCCCAAAGCAGGGTTGCCACGGTGACCCCGAGCAGAACCAGCACGCCGCCCATCGTGGGCGTGCCCTTCTTGGTCAGCACATGCGACTGCGGCCCATCGGTTCGGATCGGTTGGCCCTTGCCCTGCTTCACCCGCAACCAGTCGATCAGGCGGGGCCCGAGCAGGAAGCTGACCAGAAGCGCCGTGACGACGGCGCCGCCCGAACGGAAGGTGATGTAACGGAAGACATTGAAGGCGTTGATGTCTTCCGTAAGGGGATAGAGCAGGTGGTAGAGCATTCTGTCAGGTTCTTGAATGGCGGTGGAGCGGGAGCAGGACTCGCCCGGGGGCGGCGACGGCGAAGTCTGCCCAGGATGATGGCGACAGCGCGGCGGCGCGCATCAGTCGCCCTCGGCCGGCGGGACCGGCTTTGCCCTGAGCGCGTCGACGATGGGGCCCATCCGGGTACCTAGCGACCCTTTCACCAGCACGACGTCTCCGGGACGCAGGTCGGCTTCCAGGACGGGAATGACCTCCGCCGAAGTCTCGACATGCAGCCGGCGTAGGCGTTCGGGAAGAGCCTCGAAAAGAGAGCGCATGAACGGGCCGACGGAATAGACCTGATCGACCGCCGCCGCCAAGATGTCGGGAGCCAGGGCGACATGGAGTTCGACCGACCGATCCCCGAGTTCGCGCATGTCGCCGAGCACCAGGATGCGGCGCCCCCTCCCTCCAGGCGGGCTGCCCGCCAGGACCGAGAGCGCCGCGCGCACCGCGACGGGGCTGGCGTTGTAGCTCTCGTCGATCAGCGTGGCGACACCCCCCGGCACCCCGATCCGGTGCCGCTCTCCCCGCCCCTTGGGCGCCTGCATCTCGGCCAAGCCAAGCGCCGCGAGCCCGACATCGGCGCCGACGGCTCGCACGGCGAGCAGAATGGCGAGCGAATTCATCACCCAATGCTCGCCCGGCGCGCCGATCTTGTAGCAGACTTGCTCGTCCTCCAACGTCGCCGTCACGCAGGAGCAGGCCGCGTGACAGACGAACCTGTCGAGCCGCGCGGTGGCGTCCGGATGACGACCGAAACTCTCGATCCGCTCCACCCCGGCCATGAAGGCGCAGTCGATCAATGCCGGGAAGTGGGGACTGTCGCGGTTCAAAATGGCCACGCCGCCGGGTTCGACCCCTAGAAAGATCTCGGCCTTGGCATCGGCGATCTCCGTCACCGAAGCGAAGAACTCCAGATGGGCCGGCGCGATCGTGGTGATGATGGCGACATGCGGCCTGGTCAGCCTAGTCAACGGAGTGATCTCGCCGGCGTGATTCATGCCGATCTCGACCACCGCATAGACCGCATCGGTCGGCATCCGCGCCAGGGTGAGCGGCACCCCCCAGAGGTTGTTGTAGCTGCCTGCCGCCGCGTGAGTGCGGTTCTGCCGCGACAGCAGGAAGCGCAGCGCCTCCTTGGTGCCGGTCTTGCCCACGCTGCCGGTCACGGCGATCACCTTGGCGGCCGATCGCTGCCGCGCCGCGGCGGCCAGGGCGTTGAGCGCGCCGAGCGTGTCGGGCACGACCAGCACCGGCATGCCCGCGGGTATGCCCTCCGGCACACGCCGGACGATGGCGGCGGCAGCGCCGCGCCTGAAAGCGTCCGCCACGTAGAGGTGACCGTCCTGGTTGGGCCCCTCGATGGCAACGAAGAGGTCACCCGCCTCCAAGGTGCGGCTGTCGATGGAGACACCCGAAGCGACCCAGGGATGCGTCGATCGACCGCCTGTCGCGGCATCCGCATCGGCGGAGGTCCAGAGCGCCTCGCTCATGCCAGCGCCTCCACCGCCGCGCGGGCGATCTCGGAATCGTCGAATGGGCGCACGTCGGACCCGACGATCTGGCCCTGTTCGTGTCCTTTCCCCGCTATCACCAGCAGGTCCCCCGACCGGAGCCCCTTCACCGCCAGCGCGATGGCTTCCGCCCGATCACCGACCTCCTGCGCGCCCGGGCAGGCAGCCAGCACCGCGCGGCGGATCTCCGAAGGCTGCTCCGTACGCGGGTTGTCGTCGGTGACGATGACCCGATCGGCGAGCCGAGCAGCGATCTCGCCCATCATCGGGCGCTTGGCGCGATCCCGATCGCCACCGCAACCGAAGACGACATGCAGCCGGCCGGGCGTGTGGGGTCGAAGCGCACGCAGGACGGTCTCCAGCGCATCCGGCTTGTGCGCATAGTCGACGAAGACCGGGGCGCCGGCCGGGTGGTCCGCCACCTTCTGCAGCCGACCGGGAACGCCGTCGAGTTCCGGGAGAGCCGCGAGCGCTCGGCCGACCTCGGCACCCGTGGCGGTCGCCAGTCCCAGTGCGGCCAGTACGTTCCAGGCCTGGAACGTACCGTAGAGCGGCAAGGCCAGTGCCTCGCGCCGGCCGAAGACGTTGATCGTGACATCCTGCCCGGCCGCAGTCGGCCGGGCGTCGATCAGCCGGAGATCCAGCCCGCCCCTGCCATAGGTCAGCGTCCGGCAGCCGCGACGACGACAGACCGCCTCGGCTTCCCCGAAGACGTCCATGTCGGCGTTGAGGACGGCGACGCCGTCCGGCGGCAGAAGCCGCTCGAACAGGGCCAGCTTTGCGGTGAGATAGTCGTGCCGGGTCGGATGATAGTCGCCATGATCGACGCCGAACGTTGTGAAGGCCGCAGCTGCGATCCTGATACCATCCAGACGATGCTGATCGAGACCGTGGCTCGACGCTTCAAGTGCGAGATGCTCGATGCCATGCGTCGCCAACTCGGCAAGAGCGCGATGCAGTTCCACCGGGTCGGGCGTCGTATGGGCGAGCTTCACGCTCCGCGTCCTGGTTCGTATGCCGAGTGTCCCGATCGAAGCCGACTCAGCCCCGGTCGCCTGCCAGATCTGGCGCGTGAAATCGGCAACCGAGGTCTTACCGCTGGTGCCGGTCACGGCCGCGACGATACGCGGCTGTCGTCCGAAGAACCGCGACGCGATCAGCGCCAGCGCCCGCCTGGGATTCTCATCGGGCAACCAGGCGACCGCCGGGCAGGGAGTGACGTCGGACCGGGCCAGGATTGCCACGGCCCCGGCCCGCACAGCGTCCTTCACGAAGGCCGCCCCGTCGAGTTTCGTGCCGGGCAGCGCGGCAAAGAGAAACCCCGGGCGCACCTCGCGGCTGTCGGCCGTGATTCCTAGGACCTCGGGATCGGGCCCGTTGCCTGTGCCATGGCCGATGAGTTCAGAAAGACGCAAGTTTCCGCTCCGGCGCGCCATTCGCCGGTGCCGGCAGCATCAGGGCTTCCCGCACCTTCGGCGCATTCGCATCGACGGGCGCCACACCCAGCAGTGGCGCAATCCGCGGGATGATACGGCCAATCGCAGGAGCGGCAGTCCAGCCCGCGGTCGCGAAACCGTAGGTCTCCTTGGTGCCCTTCGGTTCATCGATGATCGCGATGACCACGTAGCGCGGATCGTGCATCGGGAAAGCGGATACGAACGAGGTCAGCAGCGATTTCTTCTTATAGCCCCCGGCCCCGACCTTCTCCGCGGTGCCGGTCTTTCCGCCGACCACATAGCCTGCGGCCTCCGCCTTGGTCCCGGTACCCTCGGTCACAACGAGCCGCATGAGGCGGCGCATATTCGCCGAAGTCTGGGCCTTGAGAACACGCTCTGAGGGAACGGGCGCCCCCGCCTCGCGGCGAACGAGCGTGGGCGGCATCAGCAAGCCCCCGTTGACCACGGCGGCGATGCCGACGCCCGTCTGCAGCGGACTGACGGAAAGTCCATGACCGAAGGCGATCGTCATCGTCTCGATCGTGTTCCAGCGCTTCGGGTAGAGCGGTGCACCGACCTCGGGCAGCTCGACCGCCGGCTTGCGCAGCATGCCCAAGCGGTCCATGAACGCCTTCTGCCCGCTCGGTCCGACATCGACCGCCATCTTCGCCGCCGCGATATTGGACGAGTACTGGTAGATCTCGGGCACCGAGAGCCACCGGTTCTTCGGATGGTCGTCCGAGATCGTGAACCGCGAGATCTTGATCGGTCGGCTGGCATCGTAACCGCCGTTCATGCCGACGGTGCCGGCATCCAATGCCATCGCGAGAGCGAAGGTCTTGAAGGTGGACCCCATCTCGTACACGCCGAGCGTGATCCGGTTGAACTTCGCGTCCGCTATCGCTTCGCCTGGGGCGATGGGCTCGTAGTCTGGCAGCGAGACCATGGCGACGACCTCACCGGTCCGCGCGTCGAGGACCAGGCCGGCACCACCGATGGCCGAGAACTGCTGCATCGACTTCTGGATCTCGTCACGCAGGGCATGCTGGACACGAATGTCGATGGAAAGCCGCAGCGGGTCATGCAGCCGTGCGGGATCCCGCAGACGCTCGTCGAAGTACTGCTCGATGCCCGCAATCCCCTTGCCGTCGATATCGGTGTAGCCCACGGCATGCACGGCGAGCGACCCCTGCGGGTAGAGGCGCTTCTGCTCGGGATGGAAGGCGAGGCCCGGAATACCGAGCGCGTTCACCGCCTTCTGATCGCCCGGTGTGAGGTTCCGCCGGATCCAGAGAAAGCTGCGGTCGCTCATCAGCTTCTGCTGCAGTTCGGCCCGGTTCAGATCGGTGAAGAGGCGTGAGAGCTTGGCCGCCGCTTCGGCGGGATCGATCACTTTGCGGGGATCGGCCGACAGCGACACGCTGCGGAGATTGACGGCGAGCAGTACACCGTTGCGGTCCACGATCGGCGCGCGGTCCACCATGGGCTCCGCGTCGATGGCCGCAACGAGGCTGGCGGTCCGGGTCGGCGTCGGTTCGATGCCCCCCCGGAACAGCATGAGGTCGGCGAGACGGCCGCACAGTACGAGGAAGCACAGACCGAACAGCGCGCCGGCGATCACGATGCGCGAACGACCGGTCTCGATGGCGGCCCTGGCGGTACCCTCGATCTGGACGAGCGGCTGCGCGCTGCCCAGATCAGCCGGCGTACACGGACGGGCGCGCTGGCGCGAACGGCGGATCAGGATGCTCATCGCGGCGATCCCATGGCTGCGGCGGGCAGGACTGCCGCGAGAGCCCCCATCGGTGGCTCCAACGGCGGCGCCGGCAACCGCTCGGGCGAGGGCTTGGCGAGCGGCGCCACCGGAAGGCTGGGGTCGGGAACCGCGATCATCCCCCATCCCTCGACTACGGCCGCCTCGGGCCGCGGAGGAAGGCTGGACAGGGTGACCATCCGGTGCGGTGGTACCGCTTCCAAGCTGAGATGGCGGCCGACCATGGCCTGCAGCCGGTCCGGCCGGGTGAGGTAGGACCACTCCGCCCGCATGACCTCAACCGCCTCGCGCTGCTGGGTGATGGTGCGGTTGAGGGCAATCAACTGGTCTTCGAGGCGCTTCACCTCATAGGCGAGCTGATACATGCCGTAGGCGACGCCGCCGAGTGCCAGGACGCTGACTGCCGTGAGGGCGCGCTTCATGCAGCCTCCGCCCAGGCAGGCGCCTCCGTCCGCTCGGCGATCCGCAGGCGGGCCGAACGGGCACGGGGATTGGCGGCGACCTCGGCAGCCGTCGGCTTCACCGCACCCCGTCTGGGCAGTCGGAAGCTCGGCGCCGCGGATGGTACGGCTAGCTGGGGCAGGTGGCGCGACGGCGCGGCCGTATGCCCCGACCGGGCATCGAGGAAGCGCTTCACGATCCGATCTTCCAGGGAATGGAAGCTGACGACGGCGAGGCGGCCTGAGCTGCGCAGCAGACGTTCAGCCGCCCGGAGACCGCGTTCCAGCTCCCCCAACTCGTCGTTGACCTTGATGCGCAGCGCCTGAAAGGTGCGTGTCGCCGGATGGATACCGACGATCCGCTCCGCATGCGGAGCCACGATTTCCGCCAGTTGCAGCGTCGTGGCGATCGGTGTCTCGCGCCGCGCCGCCACGATCGCCCGGGCGACTTGCCGCGACCGGCGCTCCTCGCCGAACGTGTAGATGATGTCGGCGAGATCGGCTTCCGCCTCCCCGTTGACGATGTCCGCCGCCGTCGGCCCGCTCCGGCCCATGCGCATGTCGAGCGGACCATCGGCACGGAATGAAAAGCCGCGCTCGGCCTGATCGAGCTGCATAGACGAAACGCCGATGTCGAGGGCGATCCCATCAGCAGCTCTCACGCCCTTTTCGGCCAGCAAGCGGTCCATCTCGCCAAAGCGACCCTCCACCGGCACGACGCGGCCGGGGTAGGCGTCGGCGAGGCGGCGGGCGGCGGCGACGGCGCCGGGATCCCGGTCGATGGCATAGACGCGGCAGTCGGCGGCAGAGAGCAACGCGCGGGTATAGCCGCCCGCTCCAAAAGTGCCGTCGACGATGACGCCGCCGTCCCGCGGTGCCAGGGCCTCGACGACCTCGGCCAGCAGGACGGGGATGTGCGGCGCGGGGATCACGCCGCCCCTCCGGCCCGGCGGGCCTGCTGGCGGGCGCGCGCCTCGGCTTGGCGGGCTGCGAAGTGGCCCGGGTTCCAGATCGCGAAACTGTCGCCGCGACCGGCGAAAAGCGCCTGCGCTTCGGCCGCCAGCTCCGCGTGCGCCATCAATTCCTCGGGAAGGGTTATGCGACCTTCGGGGTCCCAGGTCAGGGGCAGAAGAGCAGCGGCGTTCAGATCCAAGTAATCATCCTGCTCGTCGCTTTCGTATTCCATTGCGCGGACCCGCTTCATCATCTCGCCCACGTAATCTTCACCGTAAGCATCAATGCAGCGGAATTTAATGGCACGATTGACGAACAGACGATTGGAACCTCGCTTGACGAGAATGGCACGGAAATCTGCGGGCACAGAGACGCGGCCCTTCTTGTCTATCCGGTTCGTGAAGGTGGACAGGAAGTAGTCCACGCCACACCTGCCCCTTGTCTGATGCCAGCCACATCCCCCCAAGAGGCCGAAAGGCCGGCGGGATGGAATGGGGTATCATGGGAATTCATGGGAGTCAATGGTGGAGCCATGTAAATCAGTGAATTAGCCAGTCTGCGGCATAAAGAACATAAATAGAACACAAGAAACCGGTGGCCCTCGTACGGTTCTGTCCCATCCCTTCCCAGGGCAGCCCGGTCACCGTGACTATGTTCCCTCAATGTTCCATACGCGTCTTGCCGTATGGCCTTGGATGGGACTAGGGTGAACCTTCGAGAAGCCATCCGGACCGAGGGAGGAACCTCATGCGCAAGGTATTGATCGCAGTGGGCGTGATCGTCGTGCTGCTGATCGCCGCGGTTGTCGCGATCCCCTTCTTCGTGCCGGTCGAAACCATCAAGAATCAGGTCGTGGCCGGAGTGAAGGACAGCACCGGTCGCGATCTCGCGATCAGGGGGCCGGTCAAGCTTTCCGTCTTCCCCACGCTGTCGGTGGATGTCCGTGACGTCGCCTTCGCCAACGCGGCGGGGAGCAGGAACAAGGACATGGCGACCCTGGGCACGCTTCAGGTCGACCTGAAGCTCGTGCCCCTCCTGAGCGGCCGGGTGGAGGTCGACAAGTTCGTGCTGGTCGACCCGATCATCCATATCGAGGTCGACAAGGCGGGCAAGGGCAACTGGGTTTTCGGGCAGCAGGCGGCCGGCCCTGCGTCCGGCAGCGGGACCAAGCCGGCCGAGGTGGCGCTCGGCGATGTGCGCATCGCCAACGGGCTGCTCACCTATGACGATGCGCGCACCGGGGCCAGCTACAAACTGGAAAAGCTCAATGTGAAGCTGGACTTGCCGTCTCTGGACGGGCCCATGAAGGCCAAGGGCGACGTGGTCTACAACGCCCGGAAGCTCGACCTGGAAGTCGACGTGGGGAAGCTGCGCGATCTGATGGACGGACGCGCCACGGCGGTTTCGCTGGCGCTGGGCGGCGAACCGCTGAAGCTCGCCTTCAAGGGCAATGCCGCCTCGGGCGCCGCGATGAAGGTGGATGGCGACGTGGACCTTTCGGTCCCCTCCATCAAGGCTCTCGCCGCCTGGGCGGGCTCGCCGATCGAAGCGCGCGAGAAGACCATGGGCCCGCTCGCAATCAAAGGTAAGGTCGCCGTCGACGGCAACCGTTACAGCTTCAGCAACGCGACAATCGACATCGACGAGATCAAGTCGAAAGGCCAGATGTCGGTGGACATGTCGGGCGCGAAGCCCACACTGAAAGGAAAGCTCGACATCGCGGCACTCGATCTCAACCCTTATCTGCCCCCGGAGACTGCCGAGAAGCCGGCCGCGAACCAGCCAGGCGCAACCGACTGGAGCACCGACCCGATCGACCTGTCGGGTCTGAAGGCCGCCGATGCGGAGTTCGACCTGTCGGTCGGCAGCCTCAAGGTGCGCAAGATCGAAATCGGAAAAAGCGTGCTGGCAACGGCGCTTAAGGGCGGGCGGCTGCAACTCGACCTGAAGGAGATGGCGCTCTACGAGGGCAGCGGCACCGGCCGCGTCGTGGCCGACGGGTCAGGCGCGGTGCCGGGGATCGAGAGCCAGTTCAAGATGCAGGGCGTGCAGCTGGCGCCGCTCTTGAAGGCGGCCGCCGACAACGACAAGCTGTCGGGCAAGGGATCATTCGACGTCACCACCTCGGGCCGAGGCAAGTCCCAGAAGGAAATCATTTCAAGCCTGGGTGGCGGCGGATCAATCGATTTCCGCGACGGGGCAATCAAGGGCTTCGACCTTGCCGAAATCGTACAGATGGCGCGCGACCTGAAGGGTGCCGTGACCGGCGCGGCAACCGGTCAGACCAAGCAGACGGACTTCTCGGAACTGACGGGTACTTTCAAGATCGCCGGCGGCATTGTCAGCAACGACGATTTGCAGATGAAGTCGCCTTTGTTGCGCGTCACCGGCAAGGGCACGGTGGAGATGCCGCCGAAGACGGTGAACTATCGCGTGGAGCCCAAGCTCGCCGCCACGACCAAGGGCCAGGGCGGCAGGGAAGATGCCACCGGAATCACCATCCCTGTGATGATCAAGGGCCCCTGGCACAACATCTCGTATCAGCCGGATATGGGCGCCATCCTGAAGGATGCCGCCACCGGCAAGGTGATGGAGGGAGTGAAGGGCGCCATCCCGATCCCGGGAATCGGCGGGTCCAGCGGCGGCACGGGCGGCACCACGACCGCCCCGAGCACGCCGACCAACCCGCTGAAAGGGCTGTTCGGGCGGTGAACGGTCCAGCACGTTCTCCAGCACTGGACCGTCCTTCACCATGACCACGATTGCGCCGACCGGGCTGTGGGTCGCCACCCCCTGCTACGGCAACATGGTGACCCAGCAGTACCTGAAGTCGATCCTGAAACTGCAGCGCGCCTGCCTCGACCGCGGGCTGCCGATCGGGGTCGACACCATGGGCAACGAGAGCCTGGTGACGCGGGCGCGCAACACGCTCGTGGCCACCTTTCTCGACCGCCCCGCCTTCAGCCACATGCTGTTCATCGACGCGGACATCGCCTTCGAGCCGGAAGCGGTGTTCCGCCTCTTGGAGAGTGGGCATGAGGTGGCGGGCGGCATCTACCCGATCAAATGGCTGGACTGGGGACGGATCGCCGGCGCCGCGCGCGCCGGCCATCCGAACCCCGAACCGGCCTCGCTGCACTACGCGGTCGATTTCGAGGGCGGACAGATCAAGGGCGAAAAGGGCTTCGCCCGTGCCCGCTACGTGGCCACGGGGTTCCTGATGATGGCGCGCAGCGCGCTCGAGAGGATGCGGCGCGAACTGCCCGATCACAAGATCAACGTGACGCATGTCGCGGGCCTGCCGCCGTCGGAAAACCACTACGCCTTCTTCGACACCATGATCGACCCGCAGAGCCGGCAGTACCTGTCGGAGGACTACGCCTTCTGCCGGCGCTGGTCGGGTATCGGCGGGGAGATCTGGGTCGACCTCACCAGCAAGCTGACGCATGTCGGCAGCCACGCCTTCCAGGGCGACCTGTCGGCGGTGCTGCAGCGGCGGTGAGCGAAGCGCGCTGGCGGCCCCTGCTCCCGGACGACCTGGCCACCGTCGTCGCGATCGCCGCCGCCGTCCACCCCGGCTATCCGGAGGACGAGGCGGTCTTCGCCGAGCGCCTCGCGCTCTTCCCCGAAGGCTGCCGGCTCGCCCTGATCGGGGGGGAGGCGGTGGGCTACGCGATCGCCCATCCCTGGATGCACGGCGACCCGCCCACGCTGAACACCCTGCTGCGGCGGCTGCCCGAGCGGCCGGACTGCCTCTATCTGCACGACGTGGCCCTTCTGGCCCACGGCCGCGGCGCCGGCCTCGGCTGGATGCTGGTGCAGGAACTGCGGACCATCGCCCGCTCCCGCGCCCTGCCGCGCCTCGCCCTGGTGGCGGTGAACCGCTCGGCCGCCTATTGGACCAGGCTCGGCTTCCATGCGGAGGACGACCCGCGTCTGGCGGCCAAGCTCGCCTCCTATGGCGGGGACGCGCGATACATGACGCGAAGTCCCAGCCCGGGCGGAACCGGCGCAGGCTGAGAAGACTCCGGAACAACTTTCGGACATCGCCGTTGCATTGCCGTGATCTCGGGGAACGGCAGGATGAATGCGACGGTCGGACGGCAGCCGGGCGGCGAGGCCGAGCGCGTGCTCTACGTCACGCCGGAGACGGCGGATTTCGTCAAGGCGGGCGGCCTCGGCGATGTGGCGGCGGCACTGCCGCGAGCCTTGCGCCGACGATGCGACGTGCGGGTGCTGCTGCCGGCCTACCGCCAGGTCGTGCAGAGCGGGCATTCCATCGAGACCATCGGCCGCCTTCCCGGCAGCGGTGCCATTCCGGCCTGCGATCTCGGCCGCATCGCCATGCCGGACGGGCTGACCGTCTACGTCCTGCTCGCACCCGGCCTCTACGACCGCGAAGGCTCGCCCTACGGCGACGTCCTGGGGCGCGACTGGCCGGACAACGACATCCGCTTCGCGCGCCTCAGCCTGGCCGCCGCGCAGATGGCCGGCGGCGAGGGCGACCGGGCCTGGACGCCCGAGTTCCTGCACCTGAACGACTGGCCGACGGCGCTGGCCGCGGGATATCTCAACTGGAACCGGACCCGGACGCCCTCGCTCCTCACCATCCACAACCTCGCCTATCAGGGCCTGTTCGAGCCGAGCGACCTGTCGCGCCTGTCGATACCGCAATCGGCCTTCGGCATCGACGGGGTCGAGTTCCACGGCAAGCTGTCCTTCCTGAAGGCCGGCATCTTCTATGCGAACCACGTCACCACGGTGAGTGCCACCTATGCCGAGGAGATCACCCGGCCGGAACTCGGCTGCGGCCTGGACGGGCTGCTGCGCCTGCGCGCCGAGGAGGGCCGGTTGACCGGCATCCTCAACGGGATCGAGGATGCGGGATCCGAGGGCGCCGGCGACAAGGCGGGCGAGGCCCGCCGGGTACGCAGGGAGTTCGGCCTCAGCGCGTCCGACGGCCCGCTCTTCGCCATCGTGTCGCGGCTGGTGCATCAGAAGGGCCTGGATCTGGTGATCGAGGCGGCGGAAGACATCGTCGCGCGCGGCGGGCAACTGGCTGTCACGGGGCGCGGCGAGAAACGCTTCGAGGATGCGATGCAGCGCCTGGGCGAGAGGCATCGCGGCGAGGTCGGCGTGCGCATCGGCTTCGACCAGCAGGAGGCGAACGCGATGTATGCCGGCAGCGACTTCCTGCTGATGCCCTCCCGCTTCGAACCCTGCGGCCTGAGCCAGATGTATGCCCAGCGTGCCGGTTCGCTGCCCATCGCCCACCGCACCGGCGGCCTCGCCGACACGATCGAGGACGGGCATAGCGGGTTCCTTTTCCGCGAGTTCTCGGTACCGGGCCTGACCGGCGCCATTCGCCGCGCGCTCGCCACCTTCGCCGTTCCCGAAAGGCTCGCCGCGATGCGGCGCTTCGCCATGACCCGCCCCTTCGGCTGGGCGGAGTCCGCCGCGCGCTATCGCGCTCTCTACCAAACGGGCGGCGCCTGAGCGGCAGGCGCGAGGACGTGGGCGCGGAACATGCCGGCCCGCGGGTCGTTTAGACGCTGACCGGTCGATCTTTCTCAGCCGATTGCCCTGGAGGCTGTTCCCTTGCGCCGCCGCGACATCGTCCTTGCCGGCCTGGCGCTACCCGCCTCGGCCATCCTACCGAAGCCCCTGTCTCCCCTGTTCGGCACCGCGGCCGCGGATCCGTCGGCCGGCGCGGGCGAGCCCTTCGCGGCATCCATGGTGCGGCAGATGGCACGCGAGCGAGCGGCCGCACCCTATAGGCCTTCCGAGACGGCCCTGCCCGAGGGCCTGAGGGAGATGAAGTACGACACCTATCGCTCCATCCGCTACGTCCCCGACCGATCGCTGTGGCGGCCCGAGAAACTGCCTTTCGAGGCACAGTTCTTTCACCGCGGGTTCCTCTACAAGGACCGCGTGGCCATCCATGAGGTGACCGGCGGCAGGGCGCGCCCGCTCACCTATGCGCCCGAGATGTTCACCTTCGCCGACGCGCCGATGCGGCCATCGGGCGACCTGGGCTTCGCCGGATTCCGGCTGCACGCACCGATGAACCGCCCGGACTACTACGACGAGGTCTGTGCCTTTCTCGGCGCGAGCTACTTCCGGGCCATCGCCAAGGACCAGATCTACGGCCTCTCCGCCCGCGGACTGGCATTGAAGACCGCCGACCGAGGGGGCGAGGAGTTCCCGGGGTTCCGCGCCTTCTGGCTGGAACGGCCCGGCAGCAACGCCTCCTCGGTCGTGGTGCACGCGCTGCTGGACAGCCCGAGCGCCGCGGCGGCCTTCCGCTTCACCATCAGGCCCGGCGAGACCACCGTCTTCGACGTGGAGATGGCGCTCTATCCGCGGACCGATATCGACCAGGCCGGCATCGCGCCGCTGACCAGCATGTTCTATTTCGATGCGAACGATCGTGACGGCGTCGACGACTTCCGCCCCGGCGTGCACGACAGCGACGGGCTGGCGATCAGGACCGGGCGCGACGAGCGGCTGTGGCGGCCGCTGATCAACCCGAAGAACCTGCAGGTCAGCACCTTCGCCGACAGCAATCCCCGCGGTTTCGGCCTTCTGCAGCGCGACCGGAAATTCGCGTCCTACCAGGACCTGGAGGCCCGCTACGAGAAGCGGCCCTCGCTGTGGGTGGAACCGATCGGCGATTGGGGTGAGGGCGACGTCTTCCTGATCGAGATCCCGACCCAGGGCGAGATCCACGACAACATCGTGTCGTTCTGGCGCCCACGCGCGCCGCTGCGCGCCAAGGAGGAGTACGTCTTCACCTACCGCCTGCACTGGTGCGCACTGCCTCCGGACCGGGCCGAGCTGGCGGTAGTGGGCAAGACGCGGATGGGTTCGAGCTGGCGCAAGGATCGCCGCCTCGCGGTCCTCGACCTCGAAGGAGAGGTCCTGAGGAAGCTGTCTGCGGACGCGCCCCTCACGCCCGATATCTGGTCGAGCAGGGGTAAGGTGGAAAACGCCGTCGCCCAGCACAATCCGGAAACGGGGGGCTGGCGCATCAGCTTCGACCTTCCGACCGAACGCGATCCGGCGATCGAGTTGCGGGCGCGGCTGATGGGCGAACAGGGGCCGCTCTCGGAAACCTGGCTCTACCGATGGACGCCCTGAGCGCGGAGGCGAAGACGCCTGCGGGCGCCGTCGCCCTGGACGCGCTGCCCCCGGATGCTCCCCTCGCCATGCCGACGCAGTCGCTCTGGTCGGCCGTCCCCCGGGCGGCGAGACCGCCGACCTCGCCCAGGGCCGTCGGGCTGCGGCGCTTCTACGTCCTCGCCGGCACGCTCGCCATCACCGCGGTTGCCGCGAACGAGATGCACGACGTGCTCGCGGTCGGAGGCATAACCCTGCCGGAGGCCGCAGTGCTCGCGCTCTTCGTCTCGCTGCATGCCTGGATCGCCTTCGCCTTCGTCAGCGCGACCGCGGGCTTCGTCGTGCTGCTCGGCCGGCGGGGAATGCCCTTGGGCATCGATCCCGGGTCTCCCCTGCCCCCCCTGCGGACGCGGACCGCGTTGCTCATGCCGACCTACAACGAGGATCCGGCGCGGGTGTGCGCCGGCCTGCAGGCGATGCATGAATCGCTCGACGCCACGGGGTGTCTCGACCACTTCGACTTCTTCATCCTGAGCGACACCACCGACCCCGACATCTGGGTGGCCGAGGAGGCGGCCTGGCTCGACCTGCGCGAACGGACCGGCGGCCGCGGGCGCATCTTCTACCGGCACCGGGCGAAGAACGTCGAGCGCAAGGCCGGCAACATCGCCGATTGGGTGCGCCGCTTCGGCGGCGCCTATCCGCAGATGCTGATCCTGGACGCCGACAGCGTCATGCAGGGTGACACGATCGTGCGCCTGGCCGCTGCGATGGAGGCTCACCCGGACGTCGGCCTCATCCAGACGCTGCCCTTCATCGTCAACGGTCAGACGCTGTTCGCCCGCCTGCAGCAGTTCGCGGCTCGCGTCTACGGACCGCTGATCGCACAGGGCATCGCCTGGTGGTACGGCGCCGAGGGCAACTACTGGGGCCACAACGCGATCATTCGCACGGCCGCCTTCGCCGGACAGGCCGGCCTGCCGGTCCTGAAGGGTCGCAAGCCCTTCGGCGGCCACATCATGAGCCACGACTTCGTCGAGGCCGCACTGATGCGGCGCGCCGGTTGGGCGATCCACTTCGTGCCGGGCCTGGAAGGGTCGTTCGAGGAAAGTCCGCCCTCGCTGGCGGAACTGGCCGCCCGCGACCGGCGCTGGTGCCAAGGCAACCTTCAGCACGCGGCGGTACTGCCGGCGCGCCGGCTGCACTGGGTCAGCCGGCTGCATCTGCTGACCGGCATCGGCGCCTATGTCACTTCGCCGCTCTGGTTGCTGTTCCTGTCGATCGGGGTCGCCATCTCGGTCCAGGCCTATTACGTGCCGCCGGAATACTTCGCGGCCGAACCGTCATTGTTTCCACTGTGGCCGGCACAGGATCCGGTCCGCGCCATGTGGGTGTTCTGGGGCAGCATGGCGGTGCTGCTGATGCCGAAGGCACTCGCCTTCGTTGTGCTGTTGTTCGACCGGCGGGTGCGCCGGGGCTGCGGTGGCGGGTTCGCCGCCGTCGCCAGCCTGCTGGTCGAGGTGGTGCTGTCCGGCCTGCTGGCGCCACTTCTCATGATGACGCAGTCGCGGGCGGTATTCGACATCCTGCTCGGCCGCGATTCCGGCTGGCAGCCGCAGCGGCGCGACGACGGCCGTTTCCCGGCGATGCAGACGGTGCGCCGCTATCTGCCCCATACGCTGGTCGGCCTGGGCCTGGCCGCCGGATCCTGGTCGGTCTCGGTCACGCTGTTCTTCTGGATGTCGCCCATCCTGGCCGGACTGGTGCTCGCCATCCCGCTGGTCCTGCTGACCGGGGTCCGGTCTTCCGGCCCGTTGCTCCGCACCCCCGAAGAGCGCGAGCCGCCGGCCGTCCTGGCCCGCTACAACGCCCTGCGCCGCCAGCTCGACCGGCCGCATCTGGATGCGCTGACGCTGTTGCGGCGCGATGCCGGCCTGCTCGCCGCGCATCTGGCACTGCTGCCCGAGGGCAGCCGGTTCGACGACAGCCGTGGCGGCCTGACGAAGGCGGAGACGATGGTCCTGGTCAGTCACCCTGCGGCGCTGGAAGATCTGATGGCACGAGGAAGGTAACCACCGGGTCCGCTTACGCGTTTGACGCGGACCTGCAATGCTGTAACGTCGATCGTGGCGAGGGTGCCAAGGAAGCGTCGACTTCCGGCTTCGCCGACAGGAAGGCCGGGCCCCGTACGGGGCCCCCGCAGGGAGGACAATACGAGCCGGAGCGCATCGTGTGCGCACCGCCGTGCCGCCCCTGCGGAACGCACCGGGGAGGCTCATGGGACGACAGATTGTCCATCGCCTGCTGATTTCCATACCGGCCCTGATCGGTGTGCTGTTCCTGTGCTTCTGTCTGCTGCAGGTCGTTCCCGCCGACCCGGCGATGATCATCGCCGGACCCGATGCGCGGCCGGAAACGATCGCCGCCATCCGCGCCGATCTGGGCCTCGACCGGTCGATCATCATCCAGTTTGGCGACTACATCGTCCGGGTGATCCAAGGCGATCTCGGACGGTCGATCATCTCCAACAAGCAGGTGATCGAGGAACTGGCGCATACGGTCGGCCCGACGGTCGAACTGATGGTCGCCGCCATGCTCTTCGCGGTGCCGATCGGCATCGCGCTCGGCACAATCGCCGCCGTCCAGCGCGGTCGCATCAGCGACCGGGCGATCATGGCGATCTCGGTGGCGGGCGTGTCGACGCCTGTCTTCTTCATCGGCCTGCTGCTGATCCAGTACGTGGGTTTCAAGTGGGCGCTTCTGCCCTTCACCGGGCGGATCGGCCCCGTCTGGGATGGCGGGCTGCCGGCACTGATCCTGCCCGCGCTGACGCTGGGCAGCGTGCTGATCGGGCCGATCGCCCGGCTGACCCGCACGGCGGTACTGGAGGTGCTGGGCGCCGATTTCGTCCGCACCGCGCGGGCCAAGGGCCTGCGGGAGCGGGTCGTCATCATCCAGCATGCGCTGCGCAACGCGCTCATTCCCGTGGTCACGCTGATCGGCCTGCAGGCGGCCTTCCTGCTCGGCGGCGCCGTGGTGACGGAGACCATGTTCGCCTGGCCCGGCGTCGGGCGACTGGCGGTGGGCGCGATCGTGTCGAGCGACTTTCCCACGGCACAAGGCGCGATCATGATCCTCGCGCTCGCCTTCCTGCTCATCAACCTCATCGTCGACGTGCTCTACGTCTACCTCGATCCCCGGGTGCAGCGCGGATGACGATCCAGACGGCCGATGCGGCGGCGGTGCCGGCCGCGGAGACGGAAGCGGTTCTGCCCGGCCGGGCGGGGGTCATCGCCCGCCTGATGCGCGACCGGGTGGCCGGAACGGCGGCGGTCGTGCTGGGGCTGATCGTCCTCGCCGCCGTCTTCGCCCCGGTCGTGTCGCCTTACGACCCCTACAACACCGACCTGTCCAAGGCCATGCAGGCCCCTTCGGGCGAGCACTGGTTCGGCACCGACAATTCCGGGCGGGACGTGCTCAGCCGCGTCATCTACGGCACGCGCAACACCCTGATCCTCGGCCTGATCGGCACGATCGCCGGCGGGTTCATGGGCGGAGTGCTTGGCCTGCTCGCCGCCTTCTATCGCCGCCTCGACGGCTGGATCATGCGGCTCGTCGACGTGCTGCTGGCCTTCCCCGCCATCCTGATCGGACTGGCCGTCGCCGCCATCTTCGGTGCCGGAATGACGGCCGTGATCATCGCCCTGGTGGTGGCGACGGTGCCCGACATCGCGCGCGTCTCGCGCGGCGCCGCCGTCGGGGTGATGGGACAGGAGTTCATCGAGGCGGGGCGCGCGGTGGGCGTTTCCGACTTCACGCTGCTCTGGCGCTACCTGACGCTCAACTGCATCTCAACCATCTTCGTGGTGCTCACGCTGCGCTTCGGGCAGATCATCCTGATCGGCTCGGCGCTCGGCTTCCTCGGCATGGGCGCGCAGCCGCCCACGGCCGAGCTCGGCATGATGGCGGCGCAGGGGCGCGACTTCCTGTTCATGGCCCCGCATATCGCGACCGTTCCCTCGATCGCGATCCTGGTGATCGTGCTGTGCGCCAACCTCCTGGGCGACGCGCTGCGCGACGTGCTGGATCCGCGCCTGCAGTCATGAGGAAAACCGGACAAAACGGGAGGTAAGGGATGAGGAAAGCATTCGCCGGCCTGCTGGCCGCCGCCGCGACAGCCGCCATCGGCGGCGCCGAGGCGCAGACGCTTCGGGTGATGAAGTCGCTCGACGCGCCGCATTACGACGGGCACCGCACCACCTGGTCGCCGACGTCCGACATCGTGCACATGGTGCAGGACACGCTGGTCGCCATGGACTGGGACGGCAAGACGCCGATCCCCTATCTGGCCAAGTCCTGGACCGTGAGCCCCGACGGCAAGCTCTATACCTTCAAGCTGCGCGACGACGTGAGCTTCTGCTCGGGCAAGAAGTTCACAGCCGAGGACGTGGTCTACAGCTTCAAGCGGCTCACCGATCCGGCGCTCAAGGCACCGCTCGCCTGGCGGGCGGGCAACCTGAAGGACATCCGTGCCACCGATCCCCATACGGTGGAATACGAGCTGAACGAGCCGTTCTCGGAACTGCTGCTGCAGCTCACCATGTTCACCACCACGATCCACAACAAGGAGAGCGTGGAGAAGCTCGGCAAGGACTACGGCACCCAGGGCCTCGACGGGACCGGCCCCTGGTGCTTCGAGAGCTGGCAGCCGCGCACCGAGATCGTGCTGAAGCGGCATGACGCCTATCGCTGGGGCCCGTCGATGTACCAGAACAAGGGGCCGGTGAAGTTCGAGAAACTGTCGATCAAGATCGTGCCCGAGGATTCGAGCCGCGTCGCCGCCATGATGGCCGGCCAGTTCGACCTGACGCACCAGTTCCCGCTGCAGTTCATCGACCAGGCCAAGGCGGCCCCGATGCTGGAGGTGCGCGAAGCGCAGCCGAACTTCCAGCTGATGTACTACGGCTACAAGACCGACCGGCCGATGGTGTCCGATCCGCGGGTGCGCGAGGCGCTGAACATCGCCATCAACCGCGCCGAGATCGTCAAGGGCATCATGCTGGGCAAGGCGGAGCCCGCCTATACCTTCATCGATCCCAAGGCGCTCGACTTCAACGAGAAGACCAAGACCTTCATCAAGGAGGATGTCGAACGGGCGAAGAAGCTGCTCGACGAGGCCGGCTGGAAGGTCGGCAGCGACGGCATCCGCGAGAAGGACGGGGTCAAGCTGGCGCCGAAGGTCTATTTCACCCAGGTCGCCTATTTCCCGCGCGTGTCGGAGGCGATCCAGGGCTACCTGCGCAAGATCGGCGTCGACTGGAAGATCCAGGGCTGGGATTCGACCATCGCCTTCGCGAAGATGAACGATGCCGATTTCGAGATGTGGACGGTGACCTTCCCTTACCTCTCGTCCGGCGACCTGCTCAACTTCTACTTCGATTCCAAGAACATCCCGGCGCCCAACCGGATGCGCTGGAACGACCCCGATACCGACAAGTGGCTGAAGGCCGGCCGCGCCGCGCTGACCGACAAGGAGCGGTTCGAGAACTATGCGCTGGCCCAGGAGAGGGTGACGTCCCAGCACCTCTTCATGCCGGTGATGAACATCGCCATGTACACGGTGAACAACAAGAAGCTGAAGGGGGTGCGGCCGCACATGCTGTACCAGAACACCTTCTACAAGGGCCTCGACTACTCGTTCTGACGACGAAGGAAGCGGACCTCAGGCATGTCTGATCCCCTGCTCGAGGTCCGCGACCTCCGAACCCACTTCCGTACCGAACGCGGCCTGTTCCGCGCCGTCGACGGCATCAGCTTCACCGTCGGCCGCGGCCGCACGGTGGGGCTGGTCGGCGAATCCGGGTGCGGCAAGAGCGTGACCTCGCTCTCGATCATGGGTCTGGTGCCCCAGCCGCCGGGCCATGTCGAGGCGGAGGCCGTCCTGTTCCAGGGCCGGGACCTGCTCCGTCTTTCCGCCGAGGAGCGGCGCCTGCTGCGCGGCGGGAAGATGTCGATGATCTTCCAGGAACCGATGACCTCGCTCAATCCGGTGCACACGATCGGCCGGCAGATCGTGGAAGGCATCCTGGCGCATACCGACCTTTCCCCCCGCGCCGCCAAGGATCGAGCCGTCGAGGTGCTCGAGCTCGTGCGCATCCCTTCCGCCGCGGCGCGGTTCGACGAATTCCCCCACCGCCTGTCGGGCGGCATGCGCCAGCGGGTGATGATCGCGATGGCGCTCGCCTGCGAACCCGCCCTCCTGATCGCCGACGAGCCGACCACGGCGCTCGACGTCACCATCCAGGCGCAGATCATCGATCTCCTGCAGGACCTGCAGGCGCGGCTCGGCATGGCCGTGCTGATCATCACCCACGACCTCGGCGTGATCGCCGAGATCGCCGACGAGGTGATGGTCATGTATGCCGGCAAGATCGTGGAGAGCGCCCTGGTGCGCGACATCTTCGAGGATCCGCAGCATCCCTATACGATCGGGCTGCTCGGCTCGATCCCGCGCATCGACGTGACGCGCGAGCGCCTCGCCACGATCGAGGGTTCGGTGCCGAGCCCGAACCGCCAGCCCCGGGGCTGCCGCTTCTCGCCGCGCTGCCCCTTCGCCGATGCGCGTTGCCGCGAGGAGCCGCCGCCGCTGCGCGACATCTCGCCCGGACACCAGGTCGCCTGCTGGAAGGCGCCGGTGGAACTGAGCCTCGGGGTGGCGGCATGAGCCGGGCGGCCGTGCTCGAGGTGAAGGGCCTCACCAAGCATTTTCCGATCAACCGTGGCCTGATCCTGACCCGAACGGTGGGTCGGGTGCGGGCCGTCGACGACGTCGACTTCCACATCGCCCGCGGCGAGACGCTCGCGCTCGTGGGCGAATCGGGCTGCGGCAAGTCGACCACGGGCCGGATGATCGTCGGACTGATGGAGGCGACGGCGGGCTCGATCCGCTTCAAGGGCGAGGAGATCCTCGGCCGCAGCAAGGCGGCGATGCGCCCGCTGCGCCGGCATATCCAGATCATCTTCCAGGATCCCTATGCCTCGCTCAATCCGCGCATGACGGTGGGCGAGACCTTGGCCGAGCCGATCCTGCTGCACGGCATCGCCCAGGGCGCGGCCGCGGAGCAGCGGGTGCGGGAGCTCCTGGAGGTGGTCGGCCTGCTGCCCGAACACGCCGCCCGCTACCCGCACCAGTTCTCGGGCGGCCAGCGGCAACGGATCGGCATCGCCCGCGCGCTCGCGGTCGATCCCGAGCTCATCGTCTGCGACGAGCCGGTCTCCGCGCTCGACGTCTCCATCCAGGCGCAGGTGGTGAACCTGCTCCAGAACCTGCAGGCGAGGCTCGGCCTGTCCTATCTCTTCATCGCCCACGACCTGGCGGTGGTGAAACACATCGCCGACCGGGTGGCGGTGATGTACCTGGGCAAGCTCGTCGAACTCGCCGACAAGGCCTCGCTCTACGCACGGCCGCTGCATCCCTATACGCAGGCGCTGCTCTCGGCCATTCCAAGGCCCGATCCCACCCTCGAGACGGAGCGCATCATCCTGCAGGGCGATGTGCCCAGCCCGATCAACCCGCCGCCCGGCTGCCGCTTCAACACCCGCTGTCCCCATGCGCAGGCGCGCTGCTCGGCCGAGGAACCCGCGCTCCGCGACGCCGGCGACGGCCGGAAGGTCGCCTGCCACTTCTTCGAGAGCATCCCGGCGCGGGCCGAAACCATTGACAAGGGCAGGATCGGCGGCAAGTTCGCGGAGCGCCTCGCCGCTTTCGACGCGGCGAAACGTGCCCGCGGCAGCCTCGCCGCGGACTGACCCCTTTCCCAGGGCCCAGATGTCCTTTCCGCCGGCCGGTGTGGATGCCAGCATGCTCTGCCAAGCCTGCGGGGCCTGCTGCGCCTTTTCGCCCGACTGGCCGCGTTTCTCGCTGGAAAGCGACGCGGACCTCGCCCGCATCCCCGATGCCCTGATCGATCCGTCCCTGGGCCGGATGGCCTTCGAGGGTGGCCGATGCAAGGGGCTGGCCGGCAAGGTGGGCGAGCACGTCGCCTGCGGCATCTATGCCGACCGGCCGATCGTCTGCCGCGACTGCATGCCGGGCGATGAGGAATGCCTCACCGCCCGCGCGCATCATGGCCTCAGCTGATGCACGAGCTGATCCTGCACAACTACGACTTCTCCAACTATGCGGAGAAGGCGCGTCTCGCGCTCGGCTACAAGAACCTCGCCTGGCGGTCGGTGATCATCCCGCCGGTGGCGCCAAAGCCGGACCTGACGCCGCTCACCGGCGGCTATCGCCGCACGCCGGTGCTGCAGATCGGCGCCGACATCTATTGCGATACGCGGCTTATCCTTCGCGAACTGGAGCGCCGATATCCCGATCCGCCGATCTTCCCGGCCGTCTACGGCGGCATCGCCAATGCCATCGCCTACTGGGCCGAGAACCAGCTGTTCCGGCCAATGTCGCTCTATGTCTCGGGGAGCAATCTCGACCTGCTGCCGCCCGACCTGCAGGCCGACCGCTCTCGTATGCGGGGTCTGCCCGTCCCCGATCCGGAAACGGTGCGGCGGGCCGCACTCAGGAACGCACCACCTGTGCGGGCGCAGGTCCCGCTGGTGGAGGAAATGCTGGCCGACGGACGCCCCTGGATCGCCGGGCCGGCCGTCACCGTCGCCGACTTCGCGGTCTATCACGCCCTTTGGTTCCTCACCGCCCGGAGCGATCGGCTGGCGCACGAGCTGGCGCCCTACCCCCGGATCAACGGCTGGATGGCGAAGATGCGCGCCTTCGGCCACGGCCGTCCGGCGGCGATGACGGCGGCGGAAGCTCTGGACGTCGCGGCCGCCGCCGAACCGGCGCCGACGCGCGCCTCGCGGCCCTTCCCCGAGGATCCGCCCATCGGGTCGACGGTGCGCGTGCGGGCCGACGACTACGCCAAGGACCCGGTCGAGGGCGAGCTGGTAATGATCGATGCGCAGGAGATCGCGCTCCGCCGCCGCGACCCCGCCGTCGGCGAGGTGGTCGTGCATTTCCCCCGCCTCGGCTACGACCTCAGGGCGATCTAGCTAGGCGGCACTTCGGCGGGCGGGCGGCCGCCCTTCCAGCGCCGGGCGCTCTTCCTCGAACAGCCGAACCAGGGCATCGATCACCGCCCGGATGCGGGTCAGGCCGCGCAGATCGCGATGCACCAGGAGCCACTGGTCGACGGCGACGTCCTTCAGGAGCGGGCCGATGCGGCGGATGGCGGGATCGGGATCTCCCAGGTAACAGGGCAGCACGCCGAGGCCGGTGCCGGAGCGCACCGCCTCGTGCAGCACCTGCCAGTTGTTCACCCGGATATGCGGACGGCCGCCCTGTAGCAGGCTTCGTATCCAGGCCTGGCCCGGCATGTAGTTGTGATCGTCGTCGAAACCGATCCAGGACACGGCCGGGCTCGGCGCCTCGAGGCCGAGAGCGGGATGGCCGTAGACGGCATAGGCGACGCGCCCCAGGCGGCGGGTGACGATGGAGCCGAGGTCAGGCACCTTTTCGCGGATCATCAGGTCGGCCTCACGCCGCGACAGATTGGCCAGCATATGGCTGGCCACCAGCTCGAACTCGATGCATTTCAGATTGTGCCGGAGTTTCGGCAGGTGACGGGCGAGGAAGCCCATCATCGCCTCGCCCGCCGAGATGCGGACCGTCCCCTTGGTGGTGTCGCCGAGGCCGGCGCTGCGGCGGTGGATCGATTCGGCCGCCTGCTCCATCGCCTCCGCATCGGTCAGCAGTTCCTCCCCCGCCATGGTGAGGGCGAAATGATCGGGCAGGCGGTCGAACAGCCGGGCACCGATGGCGGTTTCGAGCGCCTGGATGCGCCGGGCGATGGTCGGATGGCTAACGTCGAGCTTGCGGGCTGCGACCGCGAGCTTTCCCGTCCTGGCCAGCGCCAGGAAAACGCGAAGGTCGTCCCAGTCGGCTATCATGACGGCAGTCCTTGACCCGGGGCCCGTACATATTCGTACGGCCGGGGCACGAATTTGTCGACTTACGAACATCTGTGTTCATCCTTAGGGTCACCTGCCGAAAAGTGACCGAGGTGCCCGCATGCATATCGAACCGCGCCTGTGGCAGTTCACGGAAGGGGTGCGGCTGCGCATTCTGGGCAGCGTTTTCATCGGCCTGACTGCTGTCGCGCTCGGTGTCGCGCGCCTGGGCCTGCTGGGCTGGCTGATCGCCGAGGTCTTTGCCGGAAGGGCGCTGGATGAATTGTGGCCCTCCATCGCTCTGGTTGCGGGCGTGATGGTGATGCGCGGCCTGTTCGAACAGTGGCGGGCCATGGCCGCCCATGAGACGGCAGCCATCGTCCAGAAGCGGCTCCGCCGCGCTATCTATGACAAGATCGCCTCTCTTGGACCGGGAGTGGTCGCGCGTCAGCGCTCAGGCGCGCTGACGCTGTCATTGATCGACGGGGTGGAGCAGCTCGAAACCTATTTCGGCCAGTTCCTGCCGCAGTTCCTGATCGCGCTGCTCACCCCGATCCTGATCTTCGCCGCCATCGCCCTCATCGACCTGCCCATCGCTGCAACCCTGCTGGGCTTCGCCCTGGTGGCGTTGTTCGCGCCCGGGGCCTGGCACAGGTTCGACGTTGCCAATGCGCTCGGCCGCCAGAAGGCCTATGCGACCTTCGCCGCCGCCTTCCTCGATTCCATCCAGGGCCTCGCCACGCTAAAGGCCTTCGGGCAGAGCAAGGCGCGGGGCGACAAGCTGGAATTGGAAGCGCGCGACCTGTTCCAGCGCACCATGTGGGTGCTGGCGACCAATGTGCTGGCTCGCGGCATCACCGACAGCGCCATCGCCTGCGGCGCCGCTGCGGCACTTGCCGTCGGTGCCTGGCGGGTCGAAGCCGGGCTGCTGCCGCTCGCCTCGCTGCTGGTCATCCTCATGCTGGGGGTGGAGATCTTCCGGCCGATGCGGGAACTGCGCAGCGTGCTGCACCAGGGCATGGTCGGCATGTCGGCGGCCCAGGGCATCTATGAGATCATGGAAGACCGGCCGCTGGTTGCCGATGCGCCGGCGGCCAGGCTGCCCGCACCGCTTTCCGCCGGCATCGCCTTCGAGGGCGTGCGCTTCGCCTATCCGGGCAGCCGGCGGGTCGTGCACCAGGGCCTCGACTTCAAGGTCGAGGCGGGCGAGCGCATCGGCCTGGTCGGCGCCTCGGGCGGCGGCAAGTCGTCGATCGTGCGCCTCCTGCTCCGCTTCTACGATCCCGACCAGGGCGCGATCCGGATCGGCGGGCATGACCTGCGCCGGCTCTCCTTCGCGCAGATCCGCTCGATGATCTCGGTCGTCTCCCAGGACACCTTCCTGTTCCACGGGAGTGTCGAGGACAATATCCGCATGGGCCGGCCCGAGGCGTCCCAAGCCGAGGTGACGGCGGCGGCGCGCGCGGCGAACATCCACGATTTCATCGAAGGTTTGCCGAACGGCTATGCCACGGTGATCGGCGAAAAGGGCGTAAAGCTTTCAGGTGGCCAGCGCCAGCGTGTCGCCATCGCCCGCGCGCTGCTCCGCGACACGCCGATCCTGGTGCTGGACGAGGCGCTGTCGGCCGTCGATGCGGAGAACGAGGCTGCGATCCAGCAGGCGCTGGACCGGCTGACCCGGGGGCGCACCACGCTGGTCCTGGCGCACCGGCTGTCCAGCGTCATCGGCTGCGACCGCATCCTGGTGCTCGAGGACGGCCGCATCGCCGAAAGCGGGCGCCACGAGGCGCTGATGCAGAAGGGCGGGACGTATGCCCGGCTGATGGCCGAGCAGGCGCGCGAGAGCGCCGCCGCCACATCCGATGTCGAGGTGGCGCCGGCCGCGCGGGCGGTGGAAACAGCGTCTGGAGCGCATGGCGGGGCGGCGACGGCCGTCACCGAAGGCATCATCAAGGCGGAAGGCCTGGGCTGGTTCCAGGTGGTAGCCACACTGATGGGCGTGATCATGCCCTGGAAGGGCCGGCTGATCGCCACCTTCTTCTTCGGCGTCCTGCGGGTGGCGAGCTTCATCGGCGTCGGCGTGCTGAGCGCGGCTGTCGTGATGGCGCTGAAGCAGGGGACACCCTACGAGCATTGGCTTTGGGCGCTGGCGGTGGTGGCGCCGCTGTCCGGCGCACTGCACTGGGCCGAATCCTGGATCGCCCATGACATGGCCTTCCGGCTGCTGGCGGAGATGCGGATCGCTGTGTTCCGCAAGCTCGACCAGCTTGCCCCCGCCTATCTGGTGCGCCGGCGCACCGGCGACCTGATGGCGCTGGCTACCCATGACGTGGAACTGATCGAGTATTTCTTCGCCCATACGGTGGCACCGGCCTTTGTCGCCGTGGTGGTGCCGGCGACGGTCCTGGCCGCTCTCGCCTATGTACATCCCCTGCTGGCCCTGGCGCTGGTGCCGTTCCTGCTGCTGGTGGGCTCAAGCCCCTTCCTGATGCGGAAGCGCGTCGACGAACTGGGATCAAGGGCGCGCGAGGCCGCCGGCGAACAGGGGGCCTTCGCGGTCGATTCGGTGCAGGGACTGGGCGAGATCGTCGCCTTCCAGCAGGAGCGGGCCCGCGGCGAGGCGCTGGACCGCCTGTCAGACCGCCACATCGGCCTGCGGCTGACCTTCTTCCGCGAACTGACGCTGCAGCAAAGCAGCCTCGACGTGCTGACCGGCCTCGGCGGCCTCGCCGTGGTGATGACCGGCGCCATCCTCAGCAGTCGCGGGGCGATCGACATCGCCGTCTTGCCGCTGCTGACGCTCCTCGCCATGGCGGCCTTCCTGCCCGTTTCCGAGATCGCCCAGGTCGGGCGCCAGCTTGCCGATACGCTGGGCGCAGCGCGGCGCATCTACGGCCTGGAGAACGAGCCGGTGCCGGTGACCGACGGGCCGGGCGCGCCCGCGGCCAGCGGCCCGGCGGCGCTTTCCCTGCAAGGCGTGAGCTTCACCTATCCGGGACAGAACCGGCCGGCGCTGCGCGATATCCGCATCGACATTCCGGCGGGGAAGACGGTGGCGCTGGTCGGTACGTCCGGTGCGGGCAAGACCACGACGGCGCAGCTTCTGATGCGGTTCTGGGATCCGGCCGAAGGGCGCATCACGCTGAACGGCAGCGACCTGCGCGACTATGCGCTCGACGACCTGCGCCGGCAGATCGCCCTGGTCGCCCAGGAGACCTATCTGTTCAACGACACCCTCAGGGCCAATATCCTGATCGCCCGCCCGGAGGCGAGCGAGGCCGACCTCAGGGCCGCGGTCGAGCACGCCTCGCTCGCCGGCCTGGCCGACGCTCTGCCGGAAGGTCTGGATACCCCCGTAGGCGAACGCGGCACTTCGCTGTCGGGTGGCCAGCGCCAGCGCGTCGCCATCGCGCGGGCCTTCCTTAAGGATGCTCCGGTGCTGATCCTGGACGAGGCGACCTCGCATCTGGATGCCCTGAACGAGCAGGAGGTGCGCCAGGCGCTTGATCGCCTGCAGGCCGACCGGACCACGATCGTCATTGCACATCGACTCTCCACCATCCGGGAGGCCGACATGATCGTCGTGCTGGACGAAGGGCGGATCACCGAGACCGGGACCCATGAGAGCCTGCTGGCCGCTGGTGGGCTCTACGCCCGGCTGGTCGGGCGGCAACTGGCGGGCGCCTATGCTTCGGCCGCTCAGTAGCGAGAGAACGAAGGGGCCAGACGGCCTGTAAGCCGGGTTCTGTACCCGCCGCGAGGCGGGCGATGACCATTCCTCTGGGACGCCCGTTGCCGGGCGCCTCGCGCGACCGACCCGGGCGGCTCGGCCGGATCCGCCTGCCGACATCGCTGCCGGCGCGCCGCCCCTACTTGGTCTTGCTCCCGGTGGGGTTTGCCGTGCCGTTCCCGTTGCC